>Ga0080004_1062014_pt1 | contig 126094 bp, 132 predicted proteins | sample WasSprMetagenome_FD_69207 | JGI IMG/M metagenome (GOLD analysis project Ga0080004, IMG submission 69207) | Sulfidic aquatic microbial communities from Washburn Spring, Yellowstone National Park, USA - WS (SPADES assembly) (version 2) | ecosystem: Environmental > Aquatic > Thermal springs > Hot...
CACGCCCATCATATCCGAAAGCTGCTGCGTGCTCGCCGCGCTCACCCCGCTGTCCGTCAGGAAGTCCAGGAACACGTCCTCGAGCGGTATGCGGAAGGTGTTCCATCCCTCCCTGCGCAGCACCCTAAGGCGCTCCCTCACGGGGGGCAAACGCAGCTTCTCGAAAACCCTGACGCGGAAGTCCTCGACGTAGAGCTCCCCGCCCAGTCTGCTTTTAACGATCATCTACACCACCCGAAGCGCGCGAGCAGGAGGCAAAGCTCGCATGCAGCCGTGCAGTCGATCCTCGCGTTAGAAGCAGCTACGCGCGCAGCCCCCTCAAACATCTTCAATATTGGAGCTGCATCTCCCTCAGAAAAGGGGGCTTACGATGGTTCACTTATAAATATTTCTTCCCATTAGCCAGAAAGGTTTCTCAAACCCGCGCTGCGCAGCAACCGCGCACCAGGCACCCCGCTGACCAGTGAGGCGGGGGCTGAGCCACCGGGTCCCAGCCTGGGGCAGTGAGGATTCAAACGCCCCCATGAGCCCCGCCGGACAGATGACGGGAGGGGCCAGAAAAGCGCGGGCTCGCTCGTGCGGGTGTGCGCCGCACTACAAGCAAGTGTTGCAGGGGGTTCCGGCTCGAGGGAGAAAAAATCTCAGTGCTTCTCAGCTGTAAGTGCTCGCGGTCTCTAGAACTCCTCCTCTTCCTCTTCTTCCTCCCACTCTTCCTCTTCTTCCTCCTCCCACTCTTCTTCCTCCTCGAAGTCTCCCCACTCCTCTTCTTCCTCTTCCTCTTCCCACTCTTCCTCCTCCCACTCCTCCTCTTCCTCTAGCCAGGTGTAGAGCTTCATGCTTTGTCAGGTAGGCGCGCTAGCCGGTTGTATATATCTCTATCTCTACCTCTGGTTCAGCTGGGGAAAAGAATATCTCCTTGAGGGAAAAAGATGCTCACGAAGAAAGCGCATGAGCAAGCCTCTCATCGAGATAGAGGAGCTCTCCGCGGAGTCTGTGGCCAAGCTCCTCTTAAGCCTGGGGGCGGAGAGGATTGCTGTCTTCTCGGAGGGCTGGGAGCTGCTGTTCGCTCACCCCACCAGGGAGGACGGTGACTCGCTGAAGAGCGTCGGAGCCTCGCTCTCCGCATTCCTCGATGAGTCTAGCCCGTGGTTGTTCCTGCGGCGGGAGGAGCGCGCAGTCGTGCTTGTAAAAGCGGAGAAGGCGCTCGTCGTGGTGGAGGGCGATATAAAGCCGAGTGACGCGGACCTGGTAGTTCTCCTAGGCAAGCTTCTCGTCGAGTAGCTCAGTGCGGCAGCGCTCGTCACCGCTCAGCGCTTTTAATCCCTCAGCACCGCAGAAGAGGTTGGAGAGGTTTTATTAAAAGGCTTCTGGGGATTCTCTGCGAGAGCGATGAAGTACGCTATAGCTGTTGACATCGGAGCGACGAACACCCGCGTAGCGCTCGGGAGCAGTGAGGGCGAGCTCCTCGAGGTCATTGTCTTCAGCACCTGGGAGGAGCGGAGCCCGGAGGAGTACATCGCCAGGATAGCTCGGATCGCCGTGGAGCTCGAGAGGAGGCACGGCGTGGAGGCTATCGGTGTCGGCGTGGGGTCCCCGGGCCCCCTCGACATGAAAAGGGGTGAGGTCGTCAACGCTCCCAATATGCCGTTCAAGAGGATCGAGGTTGTCCGCCTCCTCCGCGAGGCTCTAGGGAAGCCCGTGGCCTTCGCGAACGACGCCGTGACAGCCGCAGTTGGAGAAAAGTGGTGGGGCGTTGGGCGGGATAAGGAGAACCTGGTGTACGTCACGATAAGCACTGGCATAGGGGGAGGCGTCTACGTCGACGGAGAGCTGCTGCTCGGGAAGGAGGGGAACGCCCATGAGATAGGGCACATGGTGGTGGACGCCGAGGGAAGGCTCACGTGCGGGTGCGGCAGGAGGGGGCACTGGGAGGCCTACTCCTCCGGCAGGGGGATACCGAACCTGGCTAGGTTCCTGGCAGACACCGACCCGGCGCTCAGGGGGGAGACGAGCCTGCCCTTGGGGCCCGAGCTGACGGCGAAGGAGGTCTTCGACGCGTTCAGGAGGGGTGACCCGCTGGCGAGGAAGGTTGTCGAGTGGGTGAACAGGTTCAACGCCTGCGGCTTCGCTAACATCGTGAACGCCTACGACCCGGAGCTTATCACGGTGGGGGGCTCCGTCGCTCTGAACAACCCAGACGTGCTGATCCAGGGGCTGAGAGACAGGGTGGCGGAGTACGCGGTGAACAGGGTCCCCGAGATAACGCTCACCAGGCTTGGCGCCAACGTCGGCCTCCTGGGCGCGCTAGCGCTAGGCCTGGGTCTGGAGAAAAAAGTGCCCCTGGTCTAATGCACAGGCACGCCCTGACCTAGCGGAGCCTCACCCACCTTGTTTTCTCCTTCTCGTCCATCAGCTGCACGCCGAGCTTCAGGAGCTTCTCTCTGATGTAGTCTGCCAGCTCGTAGTTCTTCTCGCGCCTCAGGACGCTCCTGACCTCGACCAGCAAGTCGATCAGCGCGTCCACCTGCAGCGCTTCAGGCGGGATCTCGGCGAAGTCGCTGTCGAGCACGCCGAGGACCCTGTTGAACTCCCAGAGGAGGTTGTAGGCTCTGAGAGCCAGCGTGAACGAGGGCTTCTCCCCGATCCTGGAGAACACCAGCCTCGTGAGCCCCATCACCGCGGCGAAGGCCCCGCTCGCGTTGAAGTCGTAGTCCAGGCTGGAGTAGAAGCGCTCGCGCAGGGCTGCCATCTCCCTGAGCACCTCAAGCTCGTCGTCCTCGAGCCGCCCCCTGGGCTCGGTCTCCCTCAGGGCTTGCTTCAGCAGGGACACCGCTGCACGGAGCCTCGCGAGGTTCTGAGAAGCCTGGGAGACGCTCTCCTCCGTGAAGTCCAGCAGGGTCCTGTAGTGGGCGGATGCCAGCCAGAGCCTCAGCGCGAGCGGGTCGTACTTCTGGAAGGCCTCGCGCAGCGGTATGATGTTGTGCAGGCTCTTGCTCATCTTCTCCCCTCGGATCTGCAGCATCCCCGTGTGGAGCCAGTACTTCACCCACGGAGCCTCGCCGAAGAGCGCCTCGCTCTGAGCCCTCTCGTTCTCGTGGTGCGGGAATATGAGGTCCGCCCCCCCGCCGTGGATGTCGATCCTCCTGCCCAGGTACCTCGACGACATCACACTGCACTCTATGTGCCACCCCGGCCGCCCGGGACCCCAGGGGCTCTCCCACCACGGCTCCCCGGGCTTCGCGGCCTTCCACAGCGCGAAGTCGTAGGGGTGCTTCTTCTCCTTAGCGAACTCCTCCTGGCTCCACTGCTGCTTGTCAAGCCTACCGCTGAGCCTGCCGTAGTCGCCGTAAGTATCCACGTCGAAGTAGACGCTCCCGCTGGGCGCCACGTAGGCGTGACCCTTCTCGATGAGACCTTGTATGAAGGAGATGATATCGCCTATGTGGTCTGTGACCCGGGGGTGCAAGTCCACGCTCACGTTCAGCTTGGATAGAGCCTCCCAGTAGTCCCTCGTGTAGGTGTCTACGATCTCCCTCCAGTCGCGCCCCTCCTCCTGCGATCTCCTGATAATCTTGTCATCTATGTCGGTGATGTTCTGCACGTGCAGCACGTCGTACCCCTTGAGCCTCAAGTACCTCTTGATCACGTCGAAGGCCACGTATGTCCTCGCGTGACCCAGGTGGCTGTAGTCGTAGACGGTTGGACCGCAAACGTAGATGCCGACCTTGCCTGGGCTAAAAGGCTCGAAGACCTCTAGCGCCCGCGTGAGCGTGTTGTAAACTTGCAGCACAATGCTTGACCACCCTTCCGCGAAGTAGGCTAGGTAAAAGAGGATATATCCGTTACCGTGAGTTTACCGCGTGAAAGTACTCTTCACCCGCAGGAGCCGCCTAGCGGAGATTCTGGGCTCAAGGGAGAGCTACCTGGTGGTAGACCAGCTGGGCGTGAAGCTCCTCGAAGAGCTCGGCCTGAGGCCCCACCTGGTCGTCGAGAAGCCGGACGTGGTGGCGCTGGAGGGGGCTTGGGAGGAAGTCCTGGGCGGAGGGTACACCAGGCTTGTGGCCGCAGGCGGCTGGGCGGCCGCGAGCTCCGCGAAGGTCCTTTCCCTGGGTAGGAGGGGGTCGCTCCGGCTCAGGGAGATGCTCTTCGAGAGCAGATCGGCTCTGCGGCATGCGGTCACAGTACCACTGGACGTGGGGTTCTGCACGACTCTCTCTGAGCTCTCGCTGGTCTGGGACCCCCTGGTCCCCGCCTACTACGCCGTGACGCTCGAGCACTCTGTCGTGCTGCCCCTCGAGGACTACGAGGTAGCTCTGGCTCTGAGCCCGGAGCAGCGTTACGCTCTCTCGAGGGACGCGCAGCTTCTAGCGCTCAGCGCCCCCTTGCCGGGTAGCGCACGCAGCATAGTGGACTTCTGCCTCGGCTATGCACTGAGGGGGCCGGGCCCCTTCCTATCCCTGGTGCTCTCCCTTGCCGCACTCTCCGGGAGAGACCCCCTTGAGGTCTCAGATGCTCTACGGAGACTCTCTGAGGGGGAGGGGTGCCCCGGCTGGCTGCTACGGCTCGCTCGCAGAAAACTCGACTACCTGGCCGAGCACGCCTGGAGTTATTACTCCCTGTCCTTCATCAGGGCGGGACTGCGCTCCAGGTACGAGGCCTTCGCGTTCCTCAGGTCGGAGCTGAATACGTGCCTATGACCCTGAGGAACCTCCTCGCCCTCTCCGTCTTCGGGCTCCAGAGTAGGCTCGCATCGCCCTCCTCCACGATCACTCCATCCTCCATTATCACAACCCTGTCCGCGACCTCCCTGGCGAAGTCCAGCTCATGGGTTACAACCACCATCGCTATGCCCCTGCGCGCTACGTCCCGGAGCGTCTCCAGGACCTCGGCCTTCAGCTCAGGGTCCAGCGCCGAGGTGGGCTCGTCGAGAAACAGGATTATGGGGTCCATGGCGAGAGCCCTCGCTATCGCGACCCTTTGCTGCTGGCCCCCGCTGAGCTGTAGCGGGTACTTCTCACCGCAGTCCCCGAGACCCACCAGCTTCAGCATCTCCAGGGCCTTTCTCCTGGCGGCCTCCTTGCTGTAGCCCTTCACCAGCCTCAGGGGTAGGGCCACGTTGTCGATCACCTTCATGTGGGGGAAGAGGTTGTAGCTCTGGAAGACAAAGCCCGTCTTGGCGCGCGCTCTCCTGAGGTCCGCCCGCCCTGAGGTGAGGTCCTCGCCGTCGAGCACCACTCTGCCCGACCAGGGCCTGACTAGCAGGACGGCTGTCTTCAGCAGCGTGCTCTTCCCGCTGCCGCTGGGCCCCATCACCACGACTTTCTCGCCCTCCCTCACCGATAACGAGACTCCCTTGATCACCGCTTTCTCCTCGTACCCGGCGACGACGTTCTCAAGCCGTAGGACCTCTCCGCTCATGGCTCACGCACCCGTGTAGCCCGGGATCCTGAACCTCTTCTCCAGGCGCCTGGAGCCGTGGGAGAACAGGTAGCACACCACGAAGTATATGAGCGCGACTATGAGGTAGGCCTCGAACGCCCTGTAGGTGCGCGCCGCGACGTACTCCCCCCTCCTCGTGAGCTCCACTATCCCGATGACGCTCGCCAGCGAGCTCTCCTTAAGCACTGTGACAAACTCGTTGACAAGGGCTGGTATCGAGATCCTTAGGGCCTGCGGGAGTATCACGTACCTAAGCGTCTGAAGGTACGAGAAGCCCAGAGCCTCAGCCGAGAGAATCTGCGAGTCGGGGATCCCCTTGACCGCTGAGCGGAAGATCTCAGCCTGGTACGCGGCGCTGTTGAGCCCGAGGGCGAGCACAGCCGAGGTGAAGGCATCCAGCTTCACGCCCAGCGACGGCAGGCCGAAGTATATGACGAAAATCTGGACGAGGAGGGGGGTACCCCTCACGGGCTCGATGTAGAGCCTTGAGAGGAAGCCGAGGGGCGATAGGCCCAGTGCCAGTAGGAGCGAGCCCAGCGCAAGGCCTAGTGCGAAGGACAGGAGAGTTATTTGAAGCGTTGTCACTATACCCTCGGCTATAAATAAAAAGTTTTCAACAAGGAAGTCCACCAAGGCCATTTACACCCCTTCAGCCACCGCAGAAAGAGAAAAAGGGGATTTAAAGGTATCACAGAACAGGCTGCGCTCAGCCAGCCTCGCCCAGCCACTTCAGGATCTCCTGCTGGAAAATCTTGTCCATCTCGCCGCTGTTTATCAGCTCCTCGATGACAGAGTTCACCACGTACTTCAGGTCCTCAGCCCCCTGCGGTACGGCTACCGCGCCGCCTATGGTAGGCACTCCAACGTAGGTCGCTATCTTCAGGTCTGGGTCCTTTATCGTGAGAGCCTCGCCGATCTTATCCCCCACGATCATCGCGTCAATGTCACCCCTCTTCAGCACCATGACCATCTCCGGGTAGACCCTGTCGTAGGACTTTATGTCGGCAGCTCTCCCCTTCAGGTTGTTAACAGCCCACTCCTCCTGGATTGTGCCGAGCTGGACTCCTATCCTTTTCCCGTAGAGGTCCTGCTCAGACTTTATATTGGAGGTTTTCAGCGTGACGACAGCGTAGCCCTTGCCGAAGTAGTAGGGCAGGGAGAAGTCCACCTCCTTCTCGCGTTCCGCAGTGGGGGTCATGTCGGCTAGTATAATGTCTATATCGCCCTTCTTCAGCGCTTCTATGAGGGCGGCGAACTTCATGTCCTTGATTTCGAGCTGCACGCCCAGCTTCTGGGCGATCCTCTTCGCGATCTCGATATCGATGCCGGCGTACTGCCCGTTCTTGTCGATGTACTCGAAGGGCGGCCAGTCGGCAGATGTGCCCACGATAAGCTTGCCCCTGCTTTTTATTTTGTCAACGTAGCTTACGGTGTGCGCTCCGGATGCCGCGAAGATGTAGGCGGATAGGTAGGGTCCTAGGAGAAGGCCTACGAGAAGGCCTATCACGAGGCCTACCGCCAGGAACTTCACTGCTCCCGCCTGGAACTTTATGGTTTTCTCCTGGCTCATGCTTGGTCAGCGACGTTTACCGCTCCAGCTTATATTGCTTTTCTTCAATTAATGATTCTTCAATGAAAGTTAAAATATTTGATTTATAAATGCTTCTATGAAAGGATTATAAGCCAGCTGTGCATGAGGTTGCATCAGCATGAGAGGCCGCCAGAGCCTAGTGAAAATTGCTCAGAAGCTTATCCTGGCGATGCCTTACGTACTAGAGGCCATGAGGTTGGACATTGTAAACTATGCATCCCTGGCGAGGCTCCTGAAAGCCGACATGGAGAAGCTAGCTGGGAGACCGTTGAAGGAGGGGGCTGTCAAGGTGGCTGTGCTCAGGGCTGCGAGGAGCCTGCTCGAGGACTACCCCCCGCCCGACAGGCTTTCCAGGGCGCTTGCCGGTGGTGAGCTCAGAGTAATCCAGGGGCTTGCGGCGCTCTCAATCCCCGCGCACAAGCGCGCAGAGCTGGCGAGGCTACTCAGCGCCCTGGGGGAGGAGGAGTTCGTCCAGGTAACCCAGGGCTTGACTGCGATCACCCTCATCCTCAGGGAGAGAGCCGCTGAGACCCTGCTGTCGAGGCTCAGCCCGCAGGATGTGCTGCAGTTCCTCAGGGATCAGGCGGCAGTGATCATCACGGGCTCGCCCGACATCCTGGTTACGCCTGGGGTGGTCTCGGCTCTCGCCCTCTCCCTGTCGAGCAGGGGGATTAACCTCACGGAGGTTCTCTCCAGCTACAGAGACGTAGTCTTCGTGATGAGCAGAACCGACTCCGCGAAGGCGTTGGATGTGCTCAGGAACCTCCTCGAGGTTCTCCGACAGCGCTCTGGGACCTGAGCAGGGCGTCTACGGTCTCCGCGAGCTCGACAAACCTCTTTGCAGCCTCGCTCTCGGGGAACGCCAGGACGAAGGGCACGCCCGCGTCGGCACTCTCGCTTATGCGGGGGTCTATCGGGATCTCGGCGAGCAGCCTCACCCCGGTCTCCTCCGCGAGGCGCTCCGCGCCGCCCCTGCCGAAGATGTAGTGCTTGGTGCCGCAGACGGGGCACACGAAGTAGCTCATGTTGTTCACGAGCCCGAGCAGGGGGACCTTCAACTGCCTGCAGAAGGTGACAGCCTTCTTGACAACAACCCTGGAGAGGTCGCTCGGAGTTGTGACCACGATCGCGCCGCTCAGCCCCTTGATCAGCTGGGCTATGGTCAGCGGCTCGTCCCCGGTGCCCGGCGGCAGGTCGACGAGGAGGTAGTCCATCTCGCCCCAGGCAACCATCGAGAGAAGCTCCCTGATGAAGGAGGTCTTCAGGGGGCCGCGCCATATGAGCGCTGTCTCCTCGTCCGGCAGCATCAGGTCCGCCGAGACCACGCGGACCCCGCCGGCGCCCACCAGCGGTATGAGGCCCGCGGGCCCGGCGTAGATCGCCTGGCCATGCACCCCCAGGAGCTTGGGCACCGAGGGGCCGTGCACGTCCGCGTCGAGCACGCCGACCGTGTAGCCCTTGGCAGCCAGAGCGGCTGCGAGGTTCACCGTGACCAGGCTCTTCCCGACACCACCCTTCCCGCTCAGAACCGCCACTTTGTACCTAATGCTGCTGAGCCTCTTGGCGGCCAGCTCCTCTTGCTCCCTTATGCGGCGCAGCGCCTCGAGCTTGAGCGCCCTCTCCTTCTCCGCGCTCACAGACCAGCAATGCCAGGGTCATAGAAATACGTTTCCCCGGATCAGAGGAGCATCATCACTAGGGAGGACCCCGTCAGGATGATCCAGGCAAGGGGGTTCCACGAGAGAACCTTCCTTCCGTCGAGCGGGCCCAGGGGGAGGAGGTTGAAGAACGCGATCCAGAAGCTGAACTGAGCGACCCTGTGCAGCCCCAGCGCGTACGCGAAGAAGCCGAGCAGCACGTTTACGAAGGGGCCTGCGGCCGAGATTACTCCGTCGATGCTCTTGCTGTAGCCCGGCGCGGCGTATATGTGGACGGCCCCGGGGACTATGAACTTCACGGGGACGAAGGGGAGCGCGCTGAGCAGAGTCAGGAGCAGGAGGAGGGGGTCTAGCCTGTACCTGGCTGGGAAGCCATAGTAGAGCGCCACGAACTTGTGGGCGAGCTCGTGGGGGACGTAAATGACGAACGAGAAGGCCAGGAGCTTCAGCGCCAGGGGCACGGAGAGCCTCCACGCGTAGTCCCCTGCGAAGACCGCGAATACTGCCAGCACTGCTGCGAGCAGCTCGGCGAGCTCCCCTCTGTAAAACAGCTGAGCCACAGCCCTATGGTCGAGGCTCCGGGGAAATAACCCTTTCGCGCAGCTCCGCAGAAAGTACGTTTTTAAACCCCTGCCCCCCTCTGCGCCCGTGCCGATAACCAGGAGGAAGTTTCTAGTGGGGCTGGCTGCAGCAGCCGCGCTAGGCGTGCTGGGCTACTACTTCTACGCGGCAACCCCCCGTAAGAGGGTGCTAAGGGTCTACAACTACAGCGCTTACATCAACCCAGAGGTCATCGAGGAGTTCAAGAAGAGGTACGGCGTGGAGGTTGTCTACGACGAGTACGAGAGCGCCGACGAGGCGTTCGCCAAGCTGAAGCTGGGCGGTGGGGGCTACGACGTGATCGTGCTCACGGACCAGTATGTGCCCCAGGCGATAAAGCAGGGCTTGATACGCCCCCTCGACAAATCGCTGATACCCAACCTGGCGAACGTTGACAGGTTCTTCTTCGAGAACCACTTCGACCCCGGCTTGAACTACTCGGTGCCCTACGGCTGGGGCACGACGGGGATAGGCTACAACGCGAAGTACGTAGCAGAAGGGGAGATAGAGGGCTACGAGCAACTCTTCGACACCGAGGGGTTCCTCCCCAGGCACAAGGGGAAGGTCTCCATGCTGGAGGAGTTCCTTGAGGTGGTCAACGCGGCCAAGCTGTACCTGGGCATACCGCTGGACGACTGGAGCGAGGAGGCGGTGGGTAGGATTATCGAGCTGCTCAGGAGGCAGAGGGAGTTCCTCGCCGGGTACTACGGCGCCAGCGTGTACATACCGTGGCTCGTGCAGGGCACGCTGCACGCCGCCCAAGCGTGGAGCGGGGACATCATGCAGGCTCAGAGCGAGGAGGGGAGCGTGAGGTACGTGCTGCCCAAGGAGGGCGTTTTCGTCTGGATAGACTTCATGACCATCCCGAGGGGTGCCAGGGAGGTCGAGCTGGCGCACCTTTGGATAAACTTCCTCCTCGAGAGGGAAGTGGCGGCGAAGAACACCAGCTACACGTACTACCCGAGCCCCCTGAGAAGGGACCTGGTTAAAGACCTGCTGAGCCCCGAGATCCTTGAGAACCCAGCGGTCTACCCGCCACCCGAAGCAAAGCTTATCATGACGAAGCCGCTGACGGAGGATGCTCTACAGGTGCTCGAGAGGATAAGCACGGCCGTCAAAAGGGTCTAGGGGCTACTTCCCAGGGCTCCTGGCGAAAACATGCTTTGTGTAAACGTAGCTAGCCACTAGGGAGACCGCTATCATTATTGCTGCCAGCGCGTTGAGGTCCTGGGTTGCTCGACCCCGAGCCGCCCTCGCCCAGATGACCAGCGGTAGCGTTTTGAAGCCGGGCCCTGTCGTGAAGGCTGTCTTGATGAAGTCGTCGAAGGACATTGAGAAGGTTATGAGGAGAGAGCTGACAACTCCCGGGATGGCGAGCGGGAAGTAGACCCTGACGAAGACATCGAACGGCTTGGCTCCCAGAGTTAGCGCAGCGGCCTCGATGTTCTCCGAGGTTGCCAGGAACTGCGGCTTCAGCGCGACGTAGGCGTAGGAGATGTTGTACGCTGTGTGCCCTATGAGCACGGTCCAGAAGCCCAGCTCCGCGCCAGCGTAGTAGTAGAGCATGAGGAGTGATACTGCCTCAACGATCTCGGGCAGGACGATCGGGACGTAAAAGAAGCTGTCCGCGATGCTCACACGGCGCTTCTTCGCGAAATAGTACGCAGCAGCTCCTCCGAGGATCGTGGAGATCAGAGACGATGCCAGCGCAACTGCCAGGCCGTTCACAGCTGCTCCTATGACCTCCGCATCCGAGAGGAGCTTAGCGTACCACGCCAGGGTGAAGCTCTCCCACGCGCCCGGGTAGCGGGACGAGTTGAAGGACTGAGCCACGACGTAGGCGAGTGGGATGTAAAGGAGCGCTAGCAGGGCCAGCGTGTAGCCGCGCAGCAGCGCGCTAAGCCTCATAGCCCAGTCCCCAGCGCGTGTAGACGTAGACGATGACGAGGGACACCAGCGTGACTATGAAGGCAAGCGCAGAGCCTACGGGCCAGTCCCTGTACCTCAGGAAGAGGTCCCATATCAGGTAGCCCATGGTGTAGCCGTAGACCCCTCCTAGCATGGCCGGGACGACGAACTCTGTGAAGCTCATGAGGAAGACGAGCGCGACCCCTGAGACTATCCCCGGTAGCGACAGCGGGAGGACGATCCTTAGGAAGACTTGGTGGGACCTGGCTCCCAGGGTCTGCGCAGCCTCGAGCAGCCTCCTCTCAACCCTCTCGAAGGAGGAGAACAGGGGTAGAAGCATGTACGGCAAGTACTCGTAGACCATGCCGATCACCATGCCTGCGTAGGTGTTGGCGAGCCCAAGCACCGAGAGGACGTTCATGAGAGCGTAGGCCTTCAGGAGGAAGTTCACAAGCATGGGTACGGTGAAGGCTGCGAGGTACCTGCTCTTCTCAACCTCGTCCTCCACGTGGAAGGACAGGTAGTACGCCGCCGGGAGAGATATGAGGAAGGTCGAGGCCGTGGTCACGACCGCCAGCACGAGCGAGTACGCCATTATGGAGGTGTAGTCCGGGTTGAGCAGCACGCGGACGTAGAGCGAGGGGCCCTGGGGCTTTAGGCTCTCAACCAGCATTATAAGTAGTGGGAGGTAGAAGGTCGCCAGCACGTAGGCCAGCGGAGCTGCTGCTAGTAGCGCCAGCGCGCTGGGCAGCGGGGGGCGCCTGCTCAATCCGTGTACACCCTCATCTCCGAGGCCTCCACATAGACGTCAACCACGCTCCCGGGCTCCAGGAGCGCTGCCTCCCTGGTGGGCGCCAGGGCCTCCAGCCTAATGTCCCCCCAGCCGCTGAAGAGCAGCTTCGTGTAGGGACCCAGGAACACCTTCTCCGCCAACTGAACCCTGAACCTGAGCGCGCCGTCGCCCCCAGGAGGTGTTAGGCTGATGCTCTCGGGGCGGAGAAGCAGCAGGACATCCCCCGTGTAGTTGCCCAGGCCTGGCAAGAGCCTCTCCAGGCTTATCTCAAGGTCCCCCAGCTTGATTAGCCCGTTCACAGCTTTCGCGGGGATGATGTTGACCTCGCCCAGGAATGACGCCACGAACGCGTTAGCTGGTGACCGGTAGACCTCCTCGGGCGTCCCAACCTGCTGCACCACGCCGTCCTTCATTACCGCGAGCCTGTCCGAGAGCAGCATTGCCTCGTTGCGGTCGTGAGTGACGTAGATCGTGGTCACCCCGGTCTCCCTCTGCAGCCTCTTCAGCTCGTGGATAAGCTCTATGCGTATCTTGTAGTCCAGGTGGCTGAAGGGCTCGTCGAGGAGCAGCAGCTTAGGCTCGCGTGCGAGAGCCCTAGCGATGGCCACTCTCTGCTGCTGGCCCCCGCTGAGCTGGCTGATCTTCCTATGAGCGAACTCCTCATAGGGGAGCCTGACCAGCTGGAGGACCTCCCGGACCCTCCTCTCGATCCTATCGCTAGGCCAGCCGGCGATCTCGAGGCTGAAAGACACGTTCCGGTAGACGGTGAGGTGCGGGAAGAGCGCGAGATCCTGGAAGACCATCCCGATGGGTCTCTCGTAAGCTGGCACGTCCGTAACGTCCACCCCGTCGAAGAAAACCCTGCCCTCGTCGGGCTTCAGGAGACCAGCGAGAATCCTGAGCAGAGTAGTCTTCCCGCAGCCGCTGGGCCCGAGGATGCTGAAGAGCTCCCCCTTCCTCACGGTCAGGCTGACGCCCCTGAGCGCCTGCGTCACCCCCCTGTCCCTGAACACCTTCGAGACATTTTCAACCCTGACTTCCACACCTCGAGCCATCTCTCTGGGGTCGCGAGGGGGCAGGCGCGTTTAAAAACGTATCTTCTATCATCCGAGCCTGTACGGCTTCAGCCTCTTGATCTCCGAGAGCACCTTCTCCACAAAGGCGTCGACGTAGGCCCAGCTGACACCCTTCTCGGCTAGTAGCTCCCTTATGTAGCTCTCGGTGGCCGCGTAGCTCCTAAACTTCTCGTTGAGCTCACGCCAGGGTATACCCTTGAGCGCTTCGGCCAGCTTCTCGTCGAAGGGGAGAATCCCTTTCAGCATGAGGAAGGCTATGGCCGGGTACCCCAGGTAACCCTTGTACAGGGAGCCGTTATCATTGGAAGAAATCCCCAGCTTTCCATCCCACACCACGCGGTAGACCCTGGTGCCGTCAGACCCCACAACCCTGGCCTCCGTCTCGCTCACGAACTCGATCCTGCCGTCGGCTATGCACCCGAGTGCCTCAAGAACCTTTATCCTGGGCGGCAACTTCCAGTAAGCCACGTTTAGTAGAGGCGAGAGCAGTAATATATTCTCAGCGCGCAGGGTAGCCTAGCGGGAGCAAGTAGAGAGGTCTCTCGATGCCTGTGAGCGCCGACAGCCCCTCGTCCTCGAAAGCGCCTACCGCGACCGTGCCCAGGGACTCCTGCACCGCGTTCAGGTACATGTTCTGCGCCACGAGCCCTGCCTCCACCTCGCTCACAAGCCCCTCTCCGCCCAGGACTACGGTGGCGGGTGCTCTGCAAACGCAGTACTGCCTCAGGGAGATGGAGCATAGCTCGTCCGCGTAGTCGCCGAGCCTGAGAGGCTCGAGCTCCATGCTCCTCGGGTTGAAGGCGTAGACGCCCTTCTCCAAGCCCTTGACCCTGCTCGCAACAACCACCGCTTCCACTCGGTAGCCACCCTGCAGGCGGGGGTACGGCCTCCCCCCGGGCGTTAGCTCGCCCAACGACCACTTGAGAACGCGTAAGAGAGCCTCGAGATCGACGCTCTTCTTGGCGTACTCCCTAACACTCCTGCGCTCGAGGAAAGCCCTGTCCAGCGCGATGCTGGGCTCCAGCTGGAAGCCCCGGCAGGGCGCGCCAGCCTCCCTCCTCAGGGTAACCCTGGCACAGGGGGTCTCCCTATCGCTGAGCTCCAGCGCCACCATCTCCACTGAGGCTGGTAGGCCGTGGGAGGTCAGCGACAGGAGGAGGTTCTGGAGCGCGTGGCCCACCTCGAGCCTCACGTAGCGGTACCCCCTCTCACCGTAGAAAGCGTAGGTGCGCCGGGCCTCTGCCGTCACGAGGAAGCCATCGAAGAGATCACCGGGCTCCTCCACCTCCTCAAGGCTGTGGCTGAGCGGATCGTACCTCCATGCACCCTCGCCGATGGAGAAGCCTCCTGCAGAGAGAACGTACAAGTGCAGGGGGTAGATACCTCCCGCTGAGGGTATAGTCCTCCGACCGTCGGCGAGCAGCCCCTGCGCCGAGAATGCTACCCTGGACAGGCAGTCGACGCCGCAGGGGCCTGCCTGAAGGACTGCTCCGCTGGCTAAGCACCAGAGAGTCTCCCTCAGCCATGGGCGTTCGCGCGGTGTGAACTTAGGCAGCTTGATCACGACGACCATGGCGGGTTGAAAGCATTCACGATAAAAAGCGCGCGCTTGAGATTCTCGGCGATGGTGAAGGTCTACTTGGTGACCAGCAACAGGGCGAAGGCCGCGGAAATCATCAGCGCCCTGGCAGAGGCAGGCATCACGGCGGAAATCGCGCCGATTAAGAAGCTGGAGGTTCAGTCAGACAGCCTGGAGGAAATCGCGAGAGTGGCTGCAGAGAGCCTGCCGCCCTCGAACGCCCCCCTCGTGGTTGAGGATGCGGGTCTCTTCATCACAGCGCTGAATGGGTTCCCAGGCCCCTACAGCCACTACGTCTACAAGACTCTCGGCTGCAGAGGTATCCTCAAGCTGCTCGAGGGGGTTGAGGAGCGCAGAGCTTGCTTCAAATCCGCTGTCGCCGTGAAGATGCCAGGCGGCGAGGTCGAGGTGTTCACCGGTGAGACATGGGGGGTGATCACGCGCGAGGAGAGGGGGGACAAGGGGTTCGGCTTCGACCCGATATTCCAGCCGGAGGGGTCCGCTAAGACTTTCGCCGAGATGAGCCTCGAGGAGAAGAACCTCTGGTCTCACCGCGGGAAAGCGGTCAGGAAGCTCGCCCAATGGTTGCTGGAAAAATATTCGGCAGAGGCGGGAGGCAGATGAAATACTTATACTCAACAGCTGGGCAAGGATAAATACCTCCTCTGCAGCGGCGTGCTGGGGGCCGCTGGGGGCAACCTCACCCGGGGTGCGGAGGCAGGCGGGCAACCCCCGCTGCGCGGCCCCCGCGTCCAGCGTCATCTCTACCAGCCCGCGTGGAGAGAATGTACGACTTCAGCTCGCAAGCCCTGCACACCGGGTGAGAGGTAGGCTCGCCGCAGATTCTGCACAGCATCATCTCCTTGGGTGGTGGCGGCAGCACATCCCTGAGAACCTCCTTGAACGCCATGACCCTGTACTTGGCTCCCGGCTCCTCGTCCTCAACCTCGTTGAGCCAGTGCCTTATCGGGTGCCTGAGAGCGTAGACGATGTAGGGGCACTCCACAAAGGGTGTGTGAATCCCCTTGATCAGGGTGTAAGCGAGCACCTCCTTCTCTGGAATGAAGTAGAGGGGCTTGATCCTGGGCACCAGCCGCTCGCTAGCAGGCTCTGTGGCCAGGCCCTCCCTAACTATGCCGTCAGCGTGCGCCTTAATGAGGTTCATCGCGAACACCTGCACCTCGTCGTCAAGGTTGTGCCCTGTCGCGAGCTTGGTCGCGCCCAGCTCTCTCGCCGCTCTATTCAGGGCGTACCTCCGGAAGACACCACACACAGTGCACGGTTTAACCTCGAAGCCGCGCTCCCTCAGCGCTGCAACAGCCTCGTCAAGTGTGAGGCCGAAGAGCTCCCTGAACGTAACCACGTGGACATCAACACCGATCTCGCGGGCGAGGCTTCGCAGAGCCTCCAGCTTGTACTCCCGGTACCCGGCGATACCCTCGTCAACAGCAACCCCGAAGACCTCGAAGCCCATCTCCTCCGAGAACTTCCTCATCAGGTAAAGGGTGGTCAGGCTATCCTTGCCGCCGCTCACAGCCACCGCGACCCTATCACCTCGCTCAACAAGCCTGAACCAGACCAGGGTCTCCCTCACCCTCCTCTCGAAGTACTCCACGAAGTGCTCGGGACAGAGGTACTCCCCCAGGTACGACACGTAGACCGAAGCCCTCCTACCGCACACAAAGCACCTGGCCGTACCGCCCACCTAGCCGCCGGATACGACTGAGTGCAGCTTCACGCGGGCCGCAGGAGGCAGGACCTCGTCCTCCGCTACCACTTCGCCGTTGACCGCCGCGACAACCTCGCTCACCCTCAGACCCAGCGCCTTGATGAGGTCGCGCACGGTCGCCCCCTCCTCCAGGCACACCTCCCTGACCTCCCTTCCAAAGATGTCCACGACCACCCTGTTGCCGCTGCACGCCATAGCTGCTATCGGGGTGAGAGGCGCTGCTAAAAGGTTAGCGCGGCGCGCTGCCGGACGCAGAGAGATGCTTTTTACCCCTCGAGCCGCAATGCATGCCGTGCGACCGAGCGAAATATTCCAGGACAAGGAGGTGGTTGTGGTAAACATCGGCAAGAAGGGGCTCACAGAGGGGGTTCTCAGGGAGATCGAAAACGTTCTCAGAGCGCGTGGAGTCGTGAAGGTGAAGCTGCTGAGGAGCTTCCGCGAGTCAACGGGGCTCTCGCGCGAGGAAGTTGCCGAGATCCTGGCGAGGGCGCTGAGCGCCGAGGTGGTAGGGGTGAGGGGCTTCGTGATAGCGCTCAGAAAAGAGAGGGAGAGGAGGCGAGCTTGAGGAAGCGCAGCTCCCCGAAGTCGAATATCCCGGCCTCCATGTCCACCGCGTAGACCCTGAAGCTGTCGAGCCCGGTCTCACGCAGCAGGGGGGTTAGGGGCTCCCTCTCCACGTTGACCTCCGTCCCGGGCATTAGGGGGCTCACCGCCGGCAGCACGTACACCTTCTTCCCAGCGTGCTCCCCGGCAAGGAGGGCCTTCAGCTTGACTCTCGCTCCGAGCTCGTCGCGGAGCAAGAGCGCGGGGTGCTCGTGGCCCAGGGCCACGTTGGAGACCTTCTCGGTGTAGGCCTCCACGGGGAGGGGCTTGTGGCCGTGGTAGAGGAGCCATCCTGCCTCGAGCAGGTAGGGGTCGTGGAGCGGTATCCCCAATCTCTTAAGGATGGGGATGAGGTAGTTGTCGTGGTTCCCCCTCACAACCTCTACTCTGAGGCCCAGGTCGCGGGTGAGGAACTCCAGCAGCTCTAAGGTCTCCCTCCACTCCAGCCTCGTTACATCACCGAACTCGTGCTTCACATCGCCGAGTAGGATGAGCCTCCCAGCACCGACCTCGCGCACCATGGCCTCCAGGGTCTCCTTGATCTCGGCCAGCTGAACCGGCGGCAGGAAAACTCCCTGCTCGCTCAACGCCTCCTCGTACCCGAGGTGCAGGTCGGCGACCAAAAGGGCCCCGAGCTCCTCCACGTAGAGCCCGAGGCCCACTATCTCCACGCCCTTATCCACAGGCAGCCTGGGCACCTGCATCCATGCCTTCAAGTCGCACTTGTGCGCGTTAAGCCAAAAATGTTGCTGGGAGGCTCTCTGCTGTACTTTGACGCTTGTCGAAAAATAATCCTTTTATTGCCCAGGCCGCTAGGCGAGGCGATACCCATGGAGAGAACTTCGCGCATACCGGAGTTCTACAAGAAGCCCATCGAGGAGAGGAGGAGGATTGTCGCCGAGTTCGCCGGTCTCACAGAGGAGGAGGTGAAGCTGCTCAGCAACTTCGGCAACCTCGACCCCGCGATTGCTGACAGGATGATAGAGAACGTGATAGGCGCGATGAGCTACCCCTTCGCCGTTGCCGTGAACTTCCTCATAAACGGCAAGGACTACATCGTCCCCATGGTCATCGAGGAGGCGAGCGTTGTGGCCGCTGCGAGCAACGCTGCCAGGGTGATGAGGAGGGACGGGGGGATAAAGTCGAGGGCGACAGGCCCCCTGATGATAGGGCAGATCCAGGTGATAGGGCTCAAGGCGCCCTACTACGCCAGGGCCCTGGTCCTCGACCACAAGGACGAGATCATACAGGCGGCGAACGAGGTGGATCCCGTGCTGGTAAAGGTGGGTGGGGGCGCCCGCGACGTTGAGGCGAGGGTTGTCGAGGGGCCTAGGGGGCCCATGCTCGTCGTCCACCTGATCGTCGATGTGCGCGATGCGATGGGCGCGAACGCTGTGAACACGATGGCCGAGAAGGTCGCACCAATCATTGAGCGCATCACCGGAGGTAAAGTCCTGCTAAGGATAATCTCGAACCTGGCTGACAAGAGGCTCGTGCGGTCATGGGTCAAGGTCTACAAGGAAGACGTCGGCGGCGAGGAGGTTGTGGACGCGATAGTGGACGCCTGGGCCTTCGCCGCCGCCGACCCATACCGCGCAGCCACGCACAACAAGGGCATAATGAACGGCGTCATCGCCGTGGCCCTCGCCACAGCCCAGGACCACAGGGCGATAGAGGCCGGCGCTCACGCTTACGCCGCCAGGGATGGCAGGTACAAGCCGCTCAGCGTCTGGGAGAAGGACGCGGACGGCAACTTAGTGGGCTTCCTCGAGATGCCGATGGCCGTGGGCACGATCGGCGGAGCTACGAGGGTGCACCCGGTCGCCAAGGTGGCGCTGAAGATCCTAGGCGTTCAGAGCGCAACCGAGCTGGCGGAGGTTATGGGGGCTGTGGGGCTCGCGCAGAACTTCGCCGCGCTGCGTGCGCTCGCGACTGAGGGCATCCAAAGAGGGCACATGAGGCTCCACGCCAGGAACCTCGCGATAATGGCTGGTGCCACGGGCGACCTCATAGACAAGGTGGTTGAGATAATGGTCAGCGAGGGGAAGATAAACTTCGCCTACGCGAAGGAGCTCGTGGAGAAGCTGTCGAGAGAGGGCGAGGCCGACAGGAAGAGCTAGCCCCTCAGAGCCCTCTCGAGCTCCCCCCGGAAGTAGTCGAAGTATCTGGTGAGCACGGGGTCCGCGGCTAGCTCGACGCGCACACTCTCGTCCTTCAGCCTGATAAGCTCGTCGTCCACGGCACCGGTCTCAACGGCTCTTTTCGCCTTGACTATCGAGATAGCACCCTTCTTCTCCAGCTCCTTCAGCGCCGCATCGAGCAGCCGGCCCGACAGCTCGTAGCCCAGACCCTCCACGTGCAGCTGCGTGATGCAGGAGGAGAGCTCGCTCCGCCACAGAGACCCGCCAAAGGCGACTAGAGCCCTCAGAACATCGAGCATGGCCTGTGACTTCTCGTCGCGCTCCAGCCTTAGGCTTCTGACCAGGCTGCTCACAGAAGGTGTGGGGCGCACGCCGTATATATCGATAGCCGCTGGCGGCACTGTGCTTCGATCGGAGAACTTGGTGCAAGCTTGGCCTGCCGCCCTGCTGGCGTTCGCTCTGCTCGCGAACTTTGCCTCGCCGGTGCTGGCCTACGCAGTCCTCCTAGCCTACTCTGGGGCGGGCATCGTGGCGCTTAGACCTCCTCTCAGGAGGCTCAGGGCCGGCGACCTGGCCGTGGTCGCCTCGTCAGCTGCCCTCTCAGCGCTTCTCACAGCGCGTTTCGCCCTCACCGAGCACCACCCCTCGCCCCCCTCCATGCTCTTTGTGGCAGTAGCGGGGGTTGTAGAGGAGATGTTCTTCAGGGGGATCCTGCTGGAGAGGGAGGGGGTGCTCATGCAGGCCTTCTACTTCGCCCTCGCGCACCTCGCGCTCAGAGACCCCATCTCACTCGTGCTCTCAGCGCTCCTCGCGCCGCACTACCTCCTGCTAGGCATGACCTTGGGCGCAACCGCGTCGAAAAGGGGGTTCCACCTCTCCGCGGTTTTCCACGTGCTCTACAATGTCCTCTCAACCCAGCACATGCTAGCCGCAAGCCCGGTCACCTTGGCAGCTGTAGTAGCAGCAGACGCCGTTGCACTCCTGCTTGTGTTAGTATACTTCTACTCATGCCCTAACCGGAAGCCTCACAAGAGGATTTTACCCGGGAATTGCTTATAAAGTGAGAGTTCCCGCACGACTCCCGTGAGGAAAACTCAGAAGCTAGCCCTCACGGGGGCTATGGCTGCGCTGGCCCTGGGCTTTTCGATACTGCGGCTCGAGATGCCCTACCCCGTACTGCCCTACCTCAAGTTCGACGCTGCAGAAGTCCCCGTCACCATCGCGTTCTTCTTCTGCGGCCTTAAGTACGGTGTGGCAGCAGAGGTCATCCACTACCTAGGCCTTGTCGCCAGGGGGTCCAGCCCGGTGGATGCAGCGATGAAGCTGCTGGCGGTCATCTCGATGCTTTTAGGCCTGGCAGCTCCCTCGAGAGGCGCTGCGCTGAAAGTTCTCTGCGCAGCTGTGCTGCGCTCGGCAGCAATGACTGCGATGAACTACCTCTACCTCTTCGTGTTCTTCCCGCAGTTCCTGAGCTACGCGCTCCAGTACGTAGGCTCCGTGATAGCGCTCTACGCGTACACAGCCGTCTTCAACGTCCTCCACACGGTGTTGAGCACTGGGCTGGCCTGGGCGACCTACCGCGCTGTTGCGAGGAGGCTCAGCCTTGAGCCTTCGCATGCATAGCTGCCGCCAAGCTCGCCACCTTTCTCATGAGCTGCTCGTGGAACCTGGCTATCATAGCCCGCTTGTCCTCCATTAGGACGATATCGCTGAGCCCCTCCAGCACGATGTTGTAGGCGAAGGGGCTGGGCGTGTCCAGCACGGGTAGCTCAACGAGCTTTATCTCGCCCTCGGCTATCTTCCTGAGAACCTCCCTCGCGTGCTCTATGTCCATGTAGTCCTCGAGTATCTCCCTGTAGGTCTCCTTGAGTATGGGGAAGTCCTCCCACCTCTTGACAACCTTCAGCAGAGTCGAGGCGTTCATCTGCTGCTTCTCCACGCTTATCTCGTGCCCCTTGTAGTTCCGCAGGATCATCAGCCCGCGGGTGGCCACGTGGCGGAACCTCCTCCTCATGAGCTCCGTGTTGGTCAGGGCCCTCTTCAGCAGGTCCTCCAGCATCTCAGGCTTAACGTCGGACAGGGTGACCCTGGGCTGGACGCCGCGCGGGTAGATTATCGCGAAGCCATTGTCGTGGACCGCCACCCCCACGTTCACCCCGGAGGCCTGAACCGCCAGGTACGCCAGCGCGTGCGAGAGGGCGTCGTTAGTCCTTCTCCCGAAGAGCGTGTGGAACACGTGGTGCAGCCTGCCCTGATCGTCGAGGTACTTCTCGACCAGGATCACCCTGTCGCTCGGGAACTCCTTCACGCCCAGCGACTTGAGGAAGAGCAGCATCTCCTTGAAGTACCCGATTATCGCCTCCGCCGAGTTGTCGTCCACGTGGCACTCCCTCCTCAGGTACTCCTTGATCCTCTCCTCGTCCTTACCGCTGGTGAGCCACTCGAACATCTTACGCCTGAACTCCCCGATCTTCAGGGCCAGGTCGTAGCTGAGGGGCAGCATCTCGCTGAACCAAGCCGGTATGGTGGGCTTCTGCTCGAAGGCGGGCTTCACGTAGGCCACCAGGCCGTCGCTCCTTACGAACTCGTAGACCTTGCCGCCGAGGACAAACCTGTCGCCGGGGACAAGCCTCTCAAGGAACTCCTCCTCTATGTTCCCCACGTACTTCCTGTCGAGGGTGAGAACCCTGACGCTCACCTCGTCGGGTATGGTCCCCACGTTTAGCGTGTATATGACCCTGGCGTACTTGCCACGCCTCCCGAAGACCCCCTCCTCGGGGTCGAACCATATCTTCCCGTACACCCTGTGGTCCTCCAGCTCCCCGTAGCCGCCGGACAGGTACTTCAGGACGTTGAGGAAGTCCTCCCGCGGCAGGTCGTGGTAGCAGTAGCTCCTCCGCACGACCCTGTAGGCCTCCTCGACGCTCCACTTCCTCTCGATAGCCATCCCGACGATATGCTGGGCGAGGACGTCGAGCGCGTTCCTGGGGATATGGACCCTGTCGAGGTGGTGCCTGTAAGCCTCCCTGACCATCACCGCGACTTCCACCAGGTCGTCGCGGTCGACGCAGACCATCACCCCCTTGCTCACCTCGTGGAGCCTGTGGCCGCTCCTGCCTATGCGCTGGAGGCACCTGGTCACGCTCTTGGGAGAGCCCACCTGGGCGACAACGTCGATGTAGCCTATGTCGATACCCAGCTCCAGGGAGGTGCTGCTCACGATCGCCTTGAGCTCGCCTCGCTTCAACCGCTCCTCGACGTCGAGCCTGACGTTCCTCGAGAGGGAGCTGTGGTGAGCAGCTATCGCGTCCTCGCTGAAGTCCCCGCGCTTCCTGGCGAGCATCTTCAGGTGAAAGACCACGCGCTCAGTCCCGCTCCTGGTGTTCGTGAAGATCAGCGTGGTCCTGCTGTTCTTCACGATCTCGTAGAGGGTCTCGTACATCGCCGCCGTCACCTCGCCCGCGGGTGTGTGGATGAGGTCCCTCACGGGCGTCACTACGCGTATGCTCTTCTTCTTCGCGTACCTCGCATCCACGATCACGCAGGGCCTGGGGTTGCCCTCGTCGTCGTAGCCGACGAGGAAGAGAGCAACCTCCTCCAGCGGGTTGATGGTCGCCGATAGCCCTATCCTGACGAAGTCCCTCCCAACGAGCTCCCTGAGCCTCTCGAGCGAGAGGGTCAGGTGCGCACCCCTCTTGTTCTCGGCGAGGCTGTGGACCTCGTCCACGATCACCCAGCGCACGGTCCTCAGCTTCTCCCGGAACTTGGGAGCAACGAGGATTATCGCCAGGGTCTCCGGCGTCGTGATTAGGATGTGCGGGGGCTTCCTGAGCATGCTCTGCCTCTGGCTGGTCGAGGTGTCGCCCGTCCTCACGACGTGGCGTATCTGCGGGATCCTCAGGCCCTTCTGCTCGGCCAGCTCGTAGATCTCCTTCAGCGGCTCCTCAAGGTTCCTGTAGATATCGTTGTTCAGAGCCCTGAGGGGGGATACGTAGAGCACGTATACGCTGTCCTCGAGCTCACCTCGAGAGGCCATGTCGAAAAGCTCGCTCAGAGCGATGAGGAAAGCTGTGAGCGTCTTGCCGGTGCCCGTGGGGCTCGAGATCAGCACGTTCCTGCCCTCGTAGATGGGGAATATGCCCAGCTTCTGCGGCGGCGTCAGGTCCTCGAACTTCCTGTCGAACCACTCCGCGACCAGGGGGTTGAGTATCCTGAGTACCTCGTCCTTCGAGTACTCCCTCGTCGCGTAGGTTACCCAGGAGCCCCGCTGGGCCGCCGTCCGCATTGCGCGCTGAAAGGCTCAGGCGGACTCCCGGGATAAAACAATTGCTTGTAAACCGCGAAACTTACTCGCTGCGCGCCTTTTCGACGAGCGAACTGAGCTGCTCCCCCGCCTCCTCCAGGTTGTAGAGGACGTCCTCGAGCATGTCCGCGAGCACCTTATCCTCCCGCGCGCATTCCCTCAGAATGTCGATCGCCTCGTCGATGAGGTCGAGAGCCCTGGCCAGCTTCTGCCTGTACTCCTTCACGTCAGCTCGACCTGGGGTGGAGCGGCCAAAGGATATCTAGGTTGCGCTCAAGAAGACCCTCGTGCTCAGAGCCAGGCTTGAGGCGCTGGCGTCCCTGGCGCCACCCTCGGACGCGGTAGCCGGGTCAAAGGAGGAAAGAGAGTACCTGGGGAGAGCTGCTGCGGAGCTGGAGAAGGCCGGGCTCGAGGTGGAGGAGTTCACCTTCGAGTGCATGACTTGGAGGGAGAAATACACCGAAGCAGCCTCAGGCGGCTCCAGGCTGAGAGCGGTCGCCATGCCCTACTCCCCGCCGGGCGACGTCGAGGCCGAGGTTGTCCACGTGGGCGAGGCAGCGCTGCCGCAGGAGTGGGAGAAATTTGACCTCTACGGCAAAATCGCCCTGGTGAAATTTTACCGGAAGCTCGATGAAGCAAGCTGGCAGTATCTCGAGGCTGTCTGGCGGGGGGCCGAGGCTGTGATATTCTACGACAGGTTCCCCTCGCGAAGGAGGAGGATGGTGATCACCTACGCGCGCGATTACAGGTTCACGGCGGGCGCGCCGCCCCCTGTGCCCGCGGTGGCTGTGAGCTTCGAGGACGGGGTGCGCTTGCTCAGGGCGGCGCGCGAGGGAGGGAAGGTCAGGGTGCTGGTTGAAGCCGAGGTGGAGCACTCATCCAGCTCGACCGTAGTGTACGCTGGCGACCTGTCAGGACCTGTCCTGAGCGCGCATGCGGACAAGTGGCTTACAGGCTTCACAGACGACGTCCTAGGGGTCTCGCTGCTCCTCCTGCTGGCTTCCGAGCTGCGGGACTCAGCAGGTTACATCATCTTCGGTGCTGAGGAGTCGGGGGCTCCCGGCTACAGCCCCTGGTACTGGTTGTGGGGCTCGAGGAGCTTCGCCGAGTACCTTGAGAGGAGGGGGCTGCTGGAGGAGTTCGGGGTGCTGCTGAACCTGGACGTGCTAGGGGGTGCTGAGCCGCGGCTGTCCGCCTCGGGCCCCGACCTCATGGAGGGGCTCGCGGGCATCCTCGGAGGCATCGAGGCGGGCCCGGACCAGGTGATCTTCGACAGCTTCAGCTTTACGATGAAGGGAGTGCCGGCTGCCACGTTCCACACGTTCCCGGAGCTCTGGGGTGTCTACCACACCGACGTGGACACGCCGTCTCACGTGAACTGGGAGGGCGTGGAGAGGGCTTACGAGAGTGTTTTGCGGGCAGCCAGGGCGTTCCTCAAGGAGAGGTGGGGGATCATGAAGTACAGCGCGCTCGTGGACAGCGTGCTGAGCAAGTTGAGGCTTGTGGAGTTCCTCCCGGAGGCGCGGCTGGCTCTCGAGCGCTTAGCCAGGCTCAGGGTGAGCGACGAGCACACGGCCAGAGCTCTGCGACGTGCACTCACGAGGCCGGTGTTCCGAGGGCACTACGAGACAGAGCTGGTGGAGAGCGAGGTCGTGTACCCGTACCTCCTCGACGTCATCGATGACTACCTCCGCCTCCGCGACGCGCTGAGCACCGGCAACCTCCACGCAGCCCTCAGGGGCTTGAGGAGGGTGCCCGGCACCGAGGAGATGCTCCCCTCTGTGGAGCCTCCAGCGCGCGTGACGCCTGGCTACCTGCGCGAGTACTACCGGGCGCTCGAGCTCGCGGTGAGGGAGAGCCTAAAGGCGCTCTCCGAGAGCATAGCCGCGCTGAAGGCCTGACTATGACCGGCGCGAGCGTTGTAGTGCGGAGAGCCTCTGGGAGGGATAGGGAGGCCGCGGCGAGGATATTCTCGGAGAGCTTCACGGGGAGCTACCGCTACTGGAGCCTGAGGCTCTTGGACGTGCTAGACCTGCTAGTGGCGGTGTTAGGCGGCGAGGTTGTCGGTGCGGCAGAGCTCTACACCACCCGCGCGGAAGGCTACGGCAAGGTGGGGGTGATAGCCTTCATCGCCGTTGACCCCAGACACCGAGGGAGGGGGATCGGCAGGAGGCTCGTCGAGGCTGCGGAGGAAATGTTCAGGGAGCAGGGCTGCGACTACGTAGCCGCTAGCACCCAGGCGACGAACACGGCCTCGCTTCGCCTCTTCACCGGGCTGGGCTACACGGCGTATTACCGGGGTGAGAGGGTTTTCGACGAGCTCGAGGGTCCGCTCTACGCCTACGAGGACGACGTCATACTTCTGAAGAGCCTCTCGGCTGGGCGAGGCGCCGGGGCAAGGTAAGCGCCCCAGTAGGCAGTCCGGAAGGTTTTTCGAACTGCCCGAGGGTAGCTAAAGCAGAGCGCTGGTGCCTGTGAGACTGAGAAAGTTCAGGCTGGAAGACCTGCCAGAGGTGATGAGGATCGAGCTTTCCTCCTTCCCCTCTGACGCGTTCGATGAGCTCACGTTCGTCCAGCTCTACGAGAGCTGCGGCGACCTCTTCCTCGTCGCTGAGCACGAGGGGAGGATCGTGGGCTACTCCGTCACCTGTGTCGAGTGGGAAGGTGGGGAGCTCGTGGGGCATGTTCACTCCATAGCTGTCGACCCGGCCTTCCGCAGGCAGGGCGTGGGGCGCGCGCTCATGGAGGAAACTTTCAGGAGGCTGCGCTCCCTGGGTGTCGGCGAGGTGAGGCTGGAGGTGTCTGTGAGCAACGCAGCAGGGTTGCGCTTTTGGCAGAGCCTGGGCTTCAAGCCGGTGGGTGTTAGGAAGAGGTACTACGCGGACGGGTCCGACGCGCTAGCCATGCGCAGGGAGCTGCCGTAGGCGCTCAGAAGCTAGGAGCTCTCCGCGCGGCGGCGTCCCAGTGAAGCCTGGAGACCCTGCCGTCCCTGTCAACGAGGTATACGGGAACGCTGTCAAGCCTGTAGATTTCCCGGAGGAGCGCCAGGATCCTCTCGCGCACCCTGGCGGGTCCCAGCCCGCGCACCATAGCCCCAGCGGCGAAGGCATGCCCACCTCCGCCGAGTGCCTTGGCGAGTAGGGATGCGTCGAAGCTGGAGCCGCGCTGCGCGCCCAGGTACACCCTGTACGTGAAGGGATTTCTGGGCACGATGAGGGCGGCGAACTCCGACCCCCTCCTCTCCAGCAGTATCGTCAGGTAGCGGTGGGAGAGGCCCAGATCCCTCTCGAAGAAGACGACGATCACCCGCTCAGGCGGGAGCTTCTCGAGGAACTCCTCTGTCCTCCTCTTCCTCTCCGAGTACCTCTCCGCGGCCAGCCTCGCCGTCGTCTCCTCGAGGGCCTTCACCCCCATCCTGGCGAGGCTGTTGATGAGCCTGAGCTTCTCCAGGTAGCTGGCACCCTTTACAGCCGCCTCCAGCAGCTCGGCCTCCCTGGACGTTATGCTAGCGGTGTCCGTCTCGACGGCGAGCTCGGCCAGCCTGCGCGCCTCCGGATCGCCCGACAGGCCCAGGGCCTCGAGGGCTAGCAGTGCCGCGGCTGGGGCGCTGGGGTCGTGGAAGGACTTCTCCGCGCACGGCCTGTTCGTTACGTGGTGGTCCGCGTAGACCCTGACGCGCCCGGGGCAGGGGAGGTCAGCCACGAAGTCCCACTTTACGAGCCTGTAGAGCGGGTTCCTCTGGACGCTTGAGGGGTACGCGAGGACGACGAGACCGCTGGGGTATCGCCGCTTGAAGAGAGCTGCGCTCACCACACCGTCGGGGTCGCCCGCGTCAGCGAGGCCCAGCTTGCGCCTCAGCAGCTTGGCAGCCACCACGTAGAGAACTCTCAGCGCGGACTCCACCATGGGGGCTCAGCGCGGTAAGCGGGGAGAGGATAAAAAGCTAGCCGATGACTGCGAGCTCCTTTATCAGCCTCCCCTCCTCGAACCTCCTCAGGGTGAGGTGCGCCGCCTCCTCGGTCCGAGGCGCCCCGCTCGCCACCCAGCTGGCGAGCTCCTCGCCCACCACGGGCCCCATCATAAAGCCGTGGCCGCTGAAGCCCGTTGCGACGAAGAGGTTCTCGATGGAGCCTACGGGCCCCAGCACGGGGTGGTGGTCGGGGGTCACCTCGTAGTGCCCCACCCAGTACCTGAGGATGTTCGCAGAGGGGAGCCAGGGCAGCCACTTCGACCACACGCGGACAACCTTGGAGAGGAATGCCAGCCGCTCGCCAGGCTCCCAGGAGGGCTGCTCGGGGATCTCAACCCCCATCAGCACGTGCCCGTGGAAGGTCTGCACAGCATACGCGCCGCTCTCGAGGTCTATTATCAGGGGGTCGAAAAGGCGCCCGTACTCCTCCGTCAGAGCGGCGTGGTGCGGCTCGGGCTCCACCGGGAGAGAGACCCCCAGCGGTTCCAGCAGCTGCCTGGACCAGACCCCGGCCGCGACGACTACGCTCTCTGCCTCCGTGATGCCGCCGCTGCTTGCGACACCCCTAGCCGCGCCGCCTTCCACAAGGATCTTCCCGACCTCCTCGAACCTGTACTCCACGCCCATCTCCCGGGAGGCAAGGTAGAGCTTGTGGACGGCGTCGAAGGGTGAGGCCTTGCCGGCCAGGGGGTCGTAGAGTGCTCCCACAAGCCTCGAGGTGTCCAGCGCGGGAGCCATCTCCTCGACCTCGCCCGGCTCCACGAAGCGCGTGCTCACGCCGAACTGGTTGTGGATGCTGGAGTACCGCTTCAACCTTTCCAGGTCCTCCTCCCTGCTTGCGAGCCACAGGTAGCCGCTCCTCGCGTACTTGATGCCAAGCCTCCTGGAGAGCTCCCCCCACAGCTCTATGCTGCGCTTCATAAGGACTATGTGCTCCCTGCTCGTGAAGCTCGCTCTTATGCCGCCAGCGCACTTAAAGGTCGAGCCGGAGCCCAGGTAGCTCCTCTCGAAGACCACCACCCTCTCGAAGCCCCGCTCCGCCAGGAAGTAGGCCACAGCCACCCCTGTGATACCACCGCCTACCACAACCACCTCAGCCCTCATCACCAACACCCAAGAATAGGCGCGCGGGCACGGGCTCGAGCGGCGGCCTGACCCTCGGGGGTGCTAGCCTCTCCGGGGGCACGCCCAGCCTCCTGCTGAGGTAGGAGATCAGCATGGGTATGCAGTAGCGCCCCTGGCAGGGCCCCATGCCCACCCTGAGCCGCCTCTTCAGCGACTCGAGGTCCCGGAAGCCTTCCTCCAGCGCCCGGTCCACGTCCTCGGTAGTCACACCCTCGCAGAAGCAAACCAGGCTCCTCAGAGGGGCCATACCGCCCTCACCTCCATGACGAGCTCCCCGGGGACCCTCACGGTGACCACCTGGGTCCTGTTCACCTCGAAAACCCTCTCCACCTCCCCAACGCCCAGCTCCTCCCCCCTCCTGCTGAGAAGCTTTACGCGCATCCCCGGAGCTAGCTTCGGGAGAAACTCGTAGGGCAGAGTGACCCTGCCCTCACCGCCAGCGAGGCTTACGACGAACATCGCCTGGCCGGGGCACACGCCCACGCAGACACCGCAGCCAGTGCACCTGTCCCAGTCCACGCGCGGCCTACCCCTCAAGCCCTCCACGCTCACCGCGCCGAGCCTGCACGCCGCCTCGCAAACGTTGCAGGGTATCTCCTCGACGCACTCAGTCACAGCTACAGGGCCCCGCTCCATCCTCTCGGGTGGCGGCACGAGGCCCATCTGCTTCAGCTCCTCGACCTCCACGTAGCCCCTACTGCGCCACACGCACGATCACCCTCTCTAGGCCCCTCACAACTCTGGCGGAGAAGGGGGTCCTCCTGGCCTCCCTTAGGAGCCTCAGCGCCTCCTCCCTCTTCTCGAGGAGGTCCCGCCTGGGACCCAGCAGCCTCACCGCCGCGGAGTAGCCCGCAACCCGCCCGGTCAGGATGGCTGTCGTGGCCTCCTCGATCCCGGAGGCGTCCCCTGCCACGTAGACGCCCGGTATGCTGGTCTCCATGTACTCGCTCCTGTAGGGGACGTACCCGCCCAGCTCGGGCGACCAGACCATCCTCGCGCCCATCTGAGCGAGGAGGCGGGACTCCGGCGTGAGCCCCACGGAGAGCAGCAGGAGGTCTGCGTCAAAGACCTTCTCAGTGCCCGGCACAGGCTCCATGCGCTCGTCAACAGCCGCCACAACCACCCTCTCGAGCTGCTCACCACCCTCAGCCCTCACCACGGTATGCCTGGTGAGGATGGGCACCCCGAGCCGCCTGATCTTCGCCGCGTGGACAAGCCAGCCGCCTATCTCGGGCATAACCTCCACAACCGCGAGCACGCGCACGCCAGCCTGCATCAGCTGGTAGCTGACTATCAGCCCCACGTTGCCTGCGCCGACGACGACCGCCCTCTCCCCCGGCTTCACCCCGTACTCGTTCATCAGCGTCTGGGCAGCGCCCGCGCCCATAACCCCTGGGAGGTGGTTGCCGGGGAAGGGGAGTAGCCGCTCCACAGCTCCGGTCGAGACAACGACCGCCCTGGGCTTGACGAGGAGGAGCCTCTCTCCCTCTGACACGGCGAAGAAGCCTTCCTTGAAGTAGCCGAGGACCGGGGCCCTGGTGTGGATCCTCACGCCCACCTCCCTCGCCCTCGAGACAAGCCTCTCGGCAATCTGGAACCCCCTCAGGCCCCCGAAGAGCTCCCCAGAGCCGAAGAACTTGTGCGTCTGCTTTACCAGCTGGCCGCCGGGCCTGAAGTGCCTCTCGAAGACGTGCACATCCAGCCCGCTCTCGCCCGACACGATAGCCGCGGAGAGGCCAGCGGGCCCCGAGCCCACGACCATCACGTCCACTTCGAGCTCCTCAGCCTTCCCAGGCTGCTCTGCTGCCAGCTTAGGCACATAGTCCCCGGTCCTCCCCACACGCAGACCCGGCCTGGACGGCTCCAGGCAGGCCCGAGTCCTCCTGCCATCCACCTCAACTAGGCAGCCAGAGCAGTAGCCTATCATGCAGAAGGGCCCCAGGACGCCCCAGCTCACGCGGCGCAGCCCGCGAACCCCCTTAGCCCACAGCGCCGCGGCTAGGGACTCTCCCTCGAACGCCTCTACCTCCACCCCTTCGAAAGCGAATGTGTGGGGGTTCTCCCGCTTGAACTCGAGAATCGGGTGCTCAGCTATCCTCACACCAGGACAGTGGGGTTGCCGAGTTAATAACAGTTTTTACGAAACACCCAGCACCGCCGATGCTTAACGAAGTACCTCCGGGCCTAGGCATGGCAGGGAAACGTTTAAATTTCAAATTGGCTATGCCGTCTGGATATGATCGTGCTGTTTGATAGCGGGAATCACAAAGTTGTAGTGTTTCGGCACCTGACGCCCAAGGGGCACGTGCAGGCGAATCAGGTTCTCTTCGTTGACAGCGGGGAAGGGCTTCTCGCGGATCCGAGCGGGAGAGGAGTCTTCTCAAGGCTTGTCGCAGAGATCTCCTCGGTGCTACCCGCCCCGAAGGTGAAGTATATCTTCTTCTCGCACCAGGACCCCGATGTAACAGGTGCCTCTGCGAGCTGGTTCGTCTCACTGCCCAACGCGGTTGTACTCATCCCCCGCCTCTGGTCCAGGTTCATTCCCCACTTTTTCCCGCAGGACACCTCGATAAGCCACAGAGTGCAGGAGATCCCGGATGAGGGGGGCTCGATAAGGCTCGGCGAGTCGGAGCTAAGGCTGATCCCCGCGCACTTCCTCCACTCCCCTGGCAACTTCCAGATCTACGACCCGGTGTCCAAGGTCCTCTTCTCCGGGGACCTCTTCGCCTCCCTCCTACCCGAGGGCGAGGACTACGACTTCGTGGAGAGCTTCGAGGAGCACGTGAAGCACATGGAGCCCTTCCACAGGCGCTACATCCCGAGCGTGAGAGCCGTTGAGAGGTGGCTCGAGCGGGTCAAGGGCCTGGAGATAGAGGCCATCGTACCGCAGCACGGCGCGATCATCAGGGGCAGAGACAACGTCGAGAAGGCTCTAGCGTGGGTCAGGACTGTCAGGTACTTCCTCGACTAGCAGTAAAGAATAAAACATCCCCCTTCAGCCTCTGAGAGGAGCCCCGGTAGCTCAGTGGGTAGAGCGTCGCTCTGGTAAAGAAGCCCTGTACCAGAGAGGCGAAGGTCCCGGGTTCGAATCCCGGCCGGGGCTCCAGCGTTCAGGATTCGAGCCTTACCCCCTCCTTCTCGACGCTGACCGCGAGGACTCTGGGGCTCAGCCTCTCGAGGGCTGAGACCACTCTTCCAGCGTCCTCCCTCCTGCACAGGGCTACGATGAAGCCGCCTCCTCCCGCGCCAGTCAGCTTGGCGCCGAGGGCGCCGGCCTGCCTCGCGGCGTAGACCAGCTGCTCGATCTCCGCTGTCGAAACCCCTATGGCGGAGAGAAGGCCGTGATTCACGTTCATCAGCACCCCGACCGCCTCGAAGTCCCCCCTTTCCATCATCTTAGCCGCCTCCACCGCCAGTCTGCCCGCAGCGTAGTACAGCGGCTCGAGAACCTGGGGGAACGCTGCCTTAAGGCTCAGCACCCTCTGCACGAGCTCGCCCGTGCGCCGGGGCTTCCCGGTGTCGGCGAGCACAAGGGAGACAGGGGAGAAGTCCACCTCCAGCTCTAGGAAGCCCTCACCCCTCCTGTAGGCTATGGCGCCGCCGTACGTCGCCACGGTGTTGTCGATGCCGCTGGGCTTCCCGTGCACGAGCTTCTCGGCTTCGAAGGCTATCCTGGAGATCCTCTCCTTCTCCAGGTCGTGCCCCAGCGCGGCGGCCACCGCCCTCACCGTCGCCACAGCGACCGCCGCCGAGCTGCCCATCCCCGCGGCCGGCGGGATGGAGGAGTTAACGCGGATCTGAAGCCCTCTCCTGGTGCCAAGCTCCTCCATGGTCAGCACAGCTGCGTGAGCAATGGGGTAGAGGGGGCTGCTCCTGTCCGGGCTCTGGGGGTCGAAGTCCTGCTGGACACCCAGGTTCGCGGAGCTCACTGTGATGCGTGGCTCGTCCACGGGCCTGGCAGCGACTCTAGCCCTGAGCGATACCGCTACGGCGATCGCCGGCTGGCCCTCCACAACGAAGTGCTCGCCGAAAAGGATGACCTTCCCCGGGGCGCTCGCTAGTGCTTCGCGCACGAGAATAGGGGAGGGAGGGTAGGTAAAAAACAATTCACACCGTGATGCCGCGCTCGGCGAGAAGCGCCTTCAGCTTGGCTATACTCTCCTCGACCTTCTCCCTTGGGTACTCGTAGGGCGGTAGCACACCCTCGAAGAACTCCTGGTAGGCTCGCAGGTCGAGCAGTCCGTGCCCACTCAGGTTGAAGAGTATGACTACTTCCTCGCTCCTGCGCTTCGCCTCCAGGGCGAGGTCGATCACGGCCTTAACGGCGTGCGCGCTCTCGGGCGCGGGCACGAACCCCTCGGTCCTGGCGAAGAGCGTCGCGGCCTCGAAGACCTCCACCTGGTTGTACGCGACTGACTCGAAGAGGCCGTGCTTGACGAGGAGGCTCAGCGTGGGTGCTGCGCCGTGGTACCGGAGGCCTCCCGCGTGTATCGGAGGAGGCACGTAGTCGTGGCCGAGGGTGTACATCTTCAGCAGGGGCGTCAGGCGGGCGGTGTCCCCGAAGTCGTAAGTGTACACGCCCTTCGTCATGGATGGGCAGGCCGTTGGCTCGACTGCTATGAAGCGGGTATCCTTGGGGGCCTTCCCGGAGACCTTCAGGTAGTAGAAGGGGTACGCGAGACCAGCGAAGTTGCTGCCTCCCCCAACGCACCCTACAACGTAGTCGGGGAAGTCCCCCGCCTCCTCCATCTGCCTCGCCGCCTCCAGCCCGATGATCGTCTGGTGGAGTAGCACGTGGTTCAGGACGCTGCCGAGGCTGTACTTGGTGCCCTCGTGGCTCACAGCGTCCTCGATGGCCTCGCTGATCGCTATGCCGAGGCTGCCCGGGTGGTTCGGGTCCTGCTCCAGGATCTTGCGCCCGGACTCCGTCCTGGGGCTTGGCGACGGCACAACCTCGGCCCCCCACAGGTGCATGAGGACCCTCCTGTAGGGCTTCTGCTCGTAGCTAGCCCGAACCATGTAGACTGTGCACTTCAGCCCGAAGAGGTTGGTGGCGAAGGCGAGCGCGCTGCCCCACTGCCCCGCCCCAGTCTCCGTTGTGAGGCGCTCAACCCCCTCCCTGACGTTGTAGTAAGCCTGCGCGACAGCGGTGTTGGGCTTGTGGCTACCGGGGGGTGAAACCCCCTCGTACTTGTAGTATATCCTCGCGGGGGTCCTCAGCGCTCTCTCAAGCCTCTCCGCGCGGATGAGGGGAGTGGGTCTCCAGAGCCTGTAAACCTCCAGGAGCTCCTCGGGTATTGGGATGAAGCGCTCCCCGGAGAACTCCTGCCTGACCAGCTCGCGGGGGAAGAGCCTCTCGAAGGCCTCTGGCGGCAGGGGCTCCCCGGTCGCTGGGTTGAGCGGGGGAGGTAGGGGCTCCGGGAGGTCTGGCACTACGTTGTACCACTCCCGCGGCAGCTCGTCCTCACCTAGAGTGTACTTTTTTGTCATTTTTTGTTCACGCATGCCTTGTTTTGATGAAACACGTATATAAATGTTGCTGCCGCCTCAGGGGGAAGCTCCACCGAGCGGGTTAGCGCTGAGTTTATGTAAAGCAAGCAGCTCCGAATTCGGTGTGGAGAGGGGGTTCTGGGAAAGAGTCAGGAGCGTTCTCGGGAGTAAGGAGAAGAGGCTTAGGGTTGTCAAGCTCCTCCTGAGGTACGGTCTCAGCGCGAGGGGTGATGGGGTCTACGTGGGGGAGAAGGTGAAGGTGTCGCTGAAATCCATAGCCGAGGAGGCCGGGGTTGATAGGAGGACTGTGCTAGAGACCCTCAGGGCGGTGTCCTCGGACCCCGTGCTGAGGGAGTTCTTCGAGAAGCTCAGGCCTGCAGGACCCTCCCTGGTGAGTGTTGCAAGGGTGCTAGGGTACCGCTGTCTGGTCGTCGAGATCCACGAGGATAGGCCGGGGATTCTCGCCTGGGTTTCCTCGGCGCTCGCCGAGAGGGGGATTAACATACTCCAAGTGATCGCCGAGGACCCGAATATCTACGAGGAGCCGAAGATGTACGTCGTCGTGTCGCAGGACATACCCGAGGGGGTGATAAGCAAGATCCTGCAGCACCCTGCGATCAAGCGCGTGTCTATAAGCTAGCGCTCGAGAGCCGCGCGGAGCTCCTCTACAACGCGGTCCGCGTAGGCTAGCGGGACCCTCAGCGAGGCTGCTCTCGCGTGCCCCCCACCGCTGCCGCCGTACTTGGCCGCGAGCCTCTCAAAAAGCCTGTCCAGGTTCACGTTCCAGCTTGGAGGCGCTCTAGCTGTTATGACCGCGCTGTGGCTGCCCAGCCTGAACACCACTGCCACGACCTTCCCCGCCTCGGCGACCTGCCTAGAGAGAAGCTTACCCGCGAAGCCCCGGACCCTCACAGGCCTGAGGTCTATGACCCTTACGCGCTCTGTCTCAAGCACCACGCTGCTCTGAGCCCTCCGGAGCAGGTCCTCGAAGACCTTTGCTGCCTCCTCGCTCCTCATCACCGCGTCCTCTGGGACGAGCACCCTGTTCCTCAGCCAGACCGCCACCACCTGCCTCCGGAAGGTGTCGTCGGTGGGCTCGAGGGCCAGGGCGTCGGCAAGCACCTCCAGGGCTGACGCAAGCGGCTCCTCGAGGGCCTCCGCGTTATCGAAGGCCTCAGCCACCCTGACGAGCTTCTCGAAGAACTCAGGGTCCTGCGTCTGCGGCAGAAGCCTTCTGACGAGCGTCGCCGCTGAGCCCGCCTCCTCCACAACAGTCACAACCCCGAGCCTCCCCAGCTCCTCAACCCTCCTGAGGGTCGAGGGGTGGTGGTCGACCCACGTCACCTTGATGCCTGCTGAGACTAACCTCTCGAGGGAGCTGCGGGTTTCGTACCACGTGGAGCTGTCAGCCGCCACGTCGACTATGAACAGCTCGCCGGGGGGCGGAGACAGGGCAGCGACCTCCGCGAGCACTCTCGGCAGCTCGTGCGGCTGCGCGAAGCCAAGCCAGTACTTAGCCTCGGGGTCGCTGGACACCCTGCTCGATATGATCACAGCTGCCGAGACGAGGCCGTCCAGGTCCCTGTGCGCGATCACAGCCAGGAGCATGGGCCACCGCCGCCAGCCACGCGCCACCTCATCTCCGGCAACCGCTGTTTAAAAACGCTTAATCGCGCGCTCAACCCGCTCGACCAGGCTGGCCAGCACCTCCTGCACCCGGCAGTTGAAAAGGCGCTCCTCCAGCGCGCTGGCGGCGAGCACTGGGAGCAGGCTGTCCACCCGCAGGCCCAGCGATAGCAGCAAGTACCTCATGTCCAAGGCCTCCTGGAGGCTGCCCGGGTACACCCTAATCTTCACCGAGAGCTCAGAGAATACTGGTGAGAGGGGCTTGACGCGCGCCTCCACGACTAGTGTGCCGCGTGCGAGAAACGCCTCCACGAGATCCTCACCGGCGTGCACGGCCCACCCCTGCTGCCTCAAGCCGTCCGCGGTTGCGCGCAGGCTGGCGCGACGCCCTAGTTCGGGGCACTCGGAGACGAGCTCCTCGATAAAGCCTTCCGCGCTGCCGAAGCGCCGGGCGAACTCCCCCCTACTCGTGCAGCGCTCGTGGAGAATCAGCACCACGTGGGGGCAGAGCCCCTTCAGCTGCTCGGAGAACTCGACACAGTAGGTGTCGTCTTCCTCGCTCAGCCTGACGCGGAAGTCGCCACACGCGTACTCCCTTGCTCGGCTAGGCCCCATCGCGGATGGCCCCAAGGCTTCTCAGCACCTTAAGCACCCTCCTCAAGCTCCTCCTGGCCTCAGCCACGCCTAAGCCGGACTCGGCCGCGGCCTCCTCCAGGCTCTTCCCGGAGACCAGCAGGGCGTAGAACCTCCTCTCCTCCAGCGTGGACGCCGCACCGTGTGCAAGGGCGGAGCGGGCAACCTCTGCGAGGTTGTCCGGCACTCTCTCCCGCAGCTCCTCCACCGGGATGGGTTTCGAGTACCTCGTGACGTCCTCCAGCGATATCACGGTAACCCACTCATCCTGCTTGATGTCGGGGTAGATCTCCCTCAGAGCCGACAGCAGCTCCTCCTTGCTGCTGAAGCCGTCCCTCTGGGCGTCAGCGTCGGTGAGGTCGCTCAGCCGGGTGAAGCGCAGCGAGGATATCCTGGCCTCGCCCACAACCTTGCCCTCAGCCTCGAGGAACACCCTGTCCCGCGTCGGGGTGACAATGCCCCTTCTGATCGTGGTCACCTTGCCACCCCTCAGAAGCGCCTCCACGTACTTGCGCTTGAAGCGCAGGATCCTGCCCAGCTTGTACCGCTGAGCGCCGTCAGGCTTCATGAGAAGCCTTCCTCCCTCTCCTTCCTAGTGCGCTTATAAACCTGTTTCTTCGCCCGCCTCCTAGAGGTAGCCGCACCCTCCGCCTCACCACTCTTGTAGACCTCTGCAAGTGCCTCGCGCAGCCTCTGGGAGAGAGCGGGCAGCCTGCTCTTCAGCTGGTCGTAGTAGCCGAGGAACTCCTCGAGAACCTCCCTCACTACGTCCTCCGGCTCCTCCTCGCCCCTCGCTATGGCTGCCAGCGCTGCCTCCATCCTGCCCCGGACCTCCGGCATGACCAGCTGCGGCACGGTCTCGAGCAGCGAGAGGAGGAGCGCTCTGCCTAGGGGTGTGGGGATGCACCTCTTCTCCCGGACCACGAAGTACCTCCTCTCAACGTTCGTGTGTATGTGGTCCTGCATGGTCGCATCGGTGCCTATGCCGTAGCGCTTCATCAGCGCTAGGAGCTCAGACTCGCTGATGTAAGGTGGCGGCTGAGTCTTCCTCTCCTCGAGCTTGACCTTCAGCACCTCGACCTCGTCCCCCTCGACCAGGTAGGGTAGGAAGGCCTCCTCGGGCTTCGCGTACGGGTAGACGTAGTAGAAGCCGGGGTAGAGCACCCTCCTGCCCTCCGCCGACAGCCTCAGGCCGCCCAGCTCCACCTCGAGCTTCTGCCTCTCCAGCTCAGCCTCCTCGCTGAGCGTCGCGAGGAAGTGCCTGGCGACAAGCTCGTAGAGCCTCCAGGCCTTCTCCCCGAGCCTCCTGGCGATCTCCTCCTTGGAGGCAGCCCTCGTCGGGTGTATGGGCGGGTGCGCCTTGTCGTCCTCCCTACCCTGCGTGGGCTTGAGCTCGCGGGAGAGGATCTTCCTCACGTACCAGCCGACATCCTCCCAGCTCACGAAGAGACCTGCCAGCTTCCTCAGGTTGAGCGTCGGCGGGTAGATCGTCGTGTCGGTGCGTGGGTACGAGATGTAGCCCAGCTGGTAGAGCCTCTCGGCGATGTCCAGGGTCTCCTTTGGCCTGATGTTCAGGTAGAGGCTCGCCCTCCTCTCGAGCTCCACGGTGTTCAGGGGCACTGGAGGGGGCACATTTACCACCGTCCTCTCGGACCTCACCACCACCGCGGTCTTCAGGCCTCTCACCCTGCTGAAGATCTCCGAAGCCTTCTCCTTGTCCTCCCCGAGGTTTACCGACGCTGTGAAGCGCACCCCATCCCCCAGGAGCTCTGCGGCGAGGACGTAGTAGCGCTTCTGCTTGTACTGCTCCCTCTCGAGGGCTCTCTTCACGACGAAGTAGAGCACAGGGGTCTGGCAGGGACCGTAGCTGAGGAACCTCCCCCTCGGCAGATTATCCTTGACGCTGAGCGTCAGGAGGCGTGTAAACGCCGCGCCGATCGTCAGGTCGAGAACCATCCTGGCGGCGACCTTATTCGCAAGGTTCGGGTTGGGCTCCCTGAGCTTCCTCACCGCCTCAGCGAGGTCCTCGGGAGTCACCGCGGAGAACCAGGCGCGCTTGAACTCCAGCTCGGGGTTCACGGAGCGCATGATCCTCATCACCTCGAAGGCTATACCCTCGCCTTCGGGGTCCGCGTCCAGCGCTAGGATGACCCTGTGCGTCCTCGTGGCGAGGCTCCTCAGCGCTCTAACGTACTTCCCAGCCCCCTCCCGCACGACGAGTACGGGCTTCACGAAAAAGAGCTCGCGGGGGTCCACCTTGGCCCACACGTTGTACTCGCTCGGGAAATCGTAGTCCAGTATGTGCCCTCTGAGGCCTAGGGAGAGCGAGAGAAGGCCGTTGCGGCGGAACTCGAAGGCCTTGACCCCCTCGATGCTGACTGTCCTGTAGCCCCCCTCCGACAGGTACTTCGCGAAGGCTAGGGCTACGGTGGGCTTCTCGGCGATTATGACCTCGCTGTAGTGCGTGCTCATCTCCTAGGCTTACCCTTACCCTTCTCTTTCTCCGCCTTCTTCACCTCGGCTTCCTCGGCGTGCCTCCCCCTCACGCCGATACCCAGCATTCTCCTCATGGCCTCGTCCAGGAAGCGCACGTAGCTCCCGCCCTTGCCGACGAAGGCGCCGTACTCGTCAGGGTTCACGTAGACCTCCAGCTCCGCGCCCACGAGCTCCGCCCTGACTATGTGCTTCCGGATCCAGCTGACGGGGTGTATCGCCTTGACGATCTCCGAGAGGTCTGTCGTGAGCTCGACGGCTCTTATCTGCACTCCCGCCTCCTCCTGCGCCTTCGTGATCCTCTCCCCACCCTTACCGATGAGCCTGCCCAGGGTGTTCTCTTTCGCTATCGCGAGGACGTCCGGCGAGGTCTTGGCGCCATACTTCTCCTTGAGGTCCCTGAGCCACACAACCGTAACCACGTCCGCGTCGGGCGCGTGGGAGAGCAGGGCAGCCTTCACCTTGGCCTCGTCCTCGCTGAGCTCGCGCTTCCTCAGGCGGGCCTCCAGCGCCAGCTTGAAAGCCCTCTTGGAGCCCGGCCTCACGATGTCCTCCACGCCCATGTCGATCACGAGCGACCTCTCCTCGCCCAACAGCAGGCTCCTGATGATGGCCGCTGAGTTGTTGGAGCCGAGCGTCAGCGCCTGCATGACGGGGTCCCCGGCGACCACGAGCTTCGAGTTCCTCCCAACCCTCAGGAGGAGCTCGGGGATAATCGCGGGATCCAGGTGCTGCACGTCATCCGCGAAAACCACCGCGTTGTCGAAGGACCTGCCCCCGAGGAAGCTCGGGTCGAGGAAGGAGATCCTGCGCTCCTTCAGTAGCGCGTCCATCTCCTCCCTGGATATGAAGGTCCCCACCATGTCGCTGAGGTAGTCGGAAACCAGGTCGAAGTACAGCTGCCCCAGCTCCGCGGAGTTGTAGACCTTGGCGTGGAGCTGGCTTGCGAGAGGCCTGATTATCACGAGCCTCTGGAACTTGCCCTCCTGGATGAGCCTCACCGCTGTGGCAACGACGGTCAGAGTCTTCCCGGTACCGCTAGGGCCGAAGACCCCGATGGTATCGACGTCTGGGCTCTCCAGCGAGTTCGCTACCATCTCCTGCTTCTTTGTAGCGGGCTTGAACTCAACCATGTTACACCACGCGGAGAGCCACATTCCGCGAAGGTTTATGAACTTCGCTCCCCGTCCCGCCCCGTAAGCGCCGGGAATATATCTGGGGAAGCAGCTGTTAGTGGCGTGGCGCTGTGGAGACCTGACAGGCTGTACTTCGGCCCTGCGGGCATCCCAACCACAGTGAAGAGGGGCGGGCTGCTGGAGGGGGTCGCGGAGGTGAAGAGGCTCGGCCTCGACGCGATGGAGATAGAGTTCGTCCGGAAGATCTTCCTGGGCGAAAGGGAGGCAGAGGAGGTGAGGAAGCTCTCTAGCGAGCTCGGCGTAGTGCTCACAGTGCACGCGCCGTACTACATAAACCTGAACAGCGGCGAGGAGGAGAAGGTTCAGGCGAGCATCTCGCGCGTGCTTGAGTCCGCTCGCGTGGGCTTCAAGGCAGGAGCCTGGAGCGTCTGCTTCCACGCTGGGTACTACGGCGACAGCGACCCGGCGCAGGTTCACTCGCTGATGAAGGAGAGGATCGCCGGCATCGTGAGGACCCTGAGGGATGAGGGTGTCGAGATCTGGATTAGGCCTGAGACCACGGGGAAGCCCAGCCAGTACGGCAGCCTGGAGGAGCTGCTGGAGCTGAGCTCCGAGCTGGAGATGGTAATGCCCGTGGTGGACTTTGCCCACCTGCACGCGCGGGGAGGCGGGGCCTTCAGAAGGTACGAGGACTTCGCCACCGTGCTGGAGCTCGTGGAGAAGTACCTCGGCCGTGAGGGGCTTGAGAACATGCACATCCACGTATCCGGGATCGAGTACACGGACAAGGGCGAGGTGAGGCACCTGAACCTCGCCGAGGCCGACCTGGAGTACAAGTTGCTCGTCAAGGCTCTGCGAGAGTTCAACGTGAGGGGTGTGCTGATCTCCGAGAGCCCGAACCTGGAGGCCGACGCGATGCTCCTCAGAGACCTCTTCTACGCCCCAAGCCCGCGCAGGTCGAAGAGGAAGACATCGCGCGGAGAGTAGCCATCCAGGGAGCCCTTCAGCACGTACTTGAGCTCACCGACGTTGACTACGGGGGCGGGGAATACCTCCGCGTCGTCCACAGCGAGCCTGGGGCAAGCTGTGTTGACGAAGGCTTCAAACCCAGCGAGGTTCTCCAGGGCTTCCCGCGTTACCTCGTCGAGGACTACGAGAAGGGCCTCGCGCCCCGAGCGCCTGAGCGCCTTAGCGACCAGCTCAGCCACCTGCAGGCGCCTCTGGCCGGGCTTCGCCGAGACGAGGACGGCGAACCTCCTGACCTCCATAGCTCTGGAGAGCATCTCCAGCCTCACCGCCAGGAACCTCCTCACATCTACCCTCTTGACCTCGCGGAGATAGGGGTCCGCAACCCAGGTGGGCTTCCCTGTCCACAGCGCGGCGCCAAGCCCGTGGAAAACCCCTCCGGCCACGACCACCACGGCGCTGCCCCCGGATAGAGAAGAGTAGTTACAGCCCACGACGAGCCCCCTGAAGCCGCCCAGCTCCCCTACGTGCAGCCTGACACCAGCCCCCCTGGCTACCTCCTCGAGCCGGTTAACGTGGTGCACGTGCTGCACTGTGACGCCGAGCGCGACCTCGGAGTGCCCCTCGGCCAGCACCTCCTCCAGGGCGCGCCTGAAAACAGGCGCAGGGTCCGCGGTGGAGAGAGCAGGCAGGAACAGGACGGGCACCTTCCCCCCGCTGTGGCCCACGAAGCCGTGGTGCCCCAGGTGCAGTATGCCCTCGGCGCCGACGCTCTCCGCCTCGCTGTAGGCCACGTCGCAGCCGCCCCACGCGTGGCCACCAGAGATCAGCACCTCGAAGCCCTCCTGCTCCAGCCTCCTCGCCAGCTCCACCGCGGCTGCCTTCAGGCCGTCGGGAGCCTGCAGGAGGAGCCTCCTCACACCCTTCTCCCTAGCCCACCTCTCGACAGCTTCCAGGTCGAAGGTGTACCCGCCCACCTCGAGCAAGCTGCTCACACCTCACGAGACAGGGCGCCAGCAGAGACCTAGCTTGTCCGCGTACTCGTAGGCCTCCTGCATCTCCTCCCACGTGGACCTCCGCGCGATGTCGGGCCAGCGCTGGGGGTACCTGGCGACAAGGTGCTCGGGTCGGTACTGCTCCATGATGTTCACCAGTGCGCGGGGGCAGTTCTTGGCGATCCACTCGAGCACGGGCTTTGTGCAGCAGTCGAGATGGTTGGGCAGGACGAGGTGCCTGATGATCATGTCTCCCTTGCTGCAGGCAATCCTGTGGTTCCTCGAGACCACCTCGAAGTAGTTCTTGACGCCGGACAGCCTCCTCGCGCACTCGTCGTTGCCGTACTTGAAGTCAGGCAGCCATATGTCCACGAGGTCGAGCAGCACCCTGAGGAGCTCGAGGCTCATATACATGTTCGTGTTCCAGAGGAGAGGAACGTTCACGTCCATGTACCTCAGCGACTCCACGATTACGTGCGCCTGCTGGTCGGGGTTCCCCCCGACGTAGTTGATGTTCCGGGCGCCGCGCAGGTAGAGCTCCACTGCTATGTCCGCTAGCTCCTGGGGGCTTACCTCCACGCCGTTCTCAGGCTTCGTCGAGATGTCCCAGTTCTGGCAGAACACGCACTTGAAGCTGCACCCAGTGAAGAATATCGTGCCCGAGGGCACGAGGGGCGCCTCCTCGCCCATGTGCAGGAAGGCTGAGGCGACCCTCACCCGCGAGTCCAGCCCGCATACTCCCCGCCTGCCGCTGGTTCTGTCCACGCCGCAGCGCCATTCGCACAGGTGGCAGCTCCTCACGATCCTCTTGAGGAGCTCCACCTTTAGGTCCAGGAAGGTCCTCTCGGGCAGCCTTCTTTCCTCGAGCTTCGCGCCGCCCTCGGCAACCTCCCTGTAGTGCTCCTCGAACTCCCTGCTGAGCGAGTCGTGGAGCCTCCACAGGCTCTCGGTTGAGTCATCGGTGCTGAAGTCCGCCTCCATCCTCTTCACGACCCGGTACTTAGCCGGGCGCTGCCCCCTCATCACCGAGTAGTAGTGGCTGAGCCTTCTACGCACTTCCTCGTTCTCCCAGACAGACACCGAGTCGGGTCTCACCAGGTAAAACCAGCTCGCCATCCCCGAGCCCGCGCGAACCCTCTACTGCTAAAAGAGGAGCATTTCGGTATTTAAGCACGCTGCGCTAGACAGCTCGTGCCACGATTACCAGCTCCGAGCTACCCTCGGTGAGGGGGCGCATCTCATAGTCCTCGTACGCTGCGCACAGCGCAAAGCCTGTTTCCCTGAGCACGTGCACCAGCTCCCTTACGGTGAATATCCTGAGGTCGAGCCTGTGGTCGAAGAAGTCCACGGAGCCCCTCACGAGGTCCACGATGGACCACTTTATCTCAGCGTGCGCCACTTGGTCGAGCGCGTCCACCCGCCAGACCTCCTCCTTAATTGCGAGCATGGAGCCGGACTTCCTGATGCTGGTTGAGGGGGTCTCGTAGAAGACCCTCTTGGAGAGCACACCCGTAAGGTTCCAGGTGTCGAAGACGAAGACACCACCCTTCTTCAGAGCCCTCCTGAGGCTCCTCAAGAACTCGAGCAGGTTCTCATCGCGGGTGAAGTAGCTGATCACGCCGTACATCGCTATCACGGCGTCAAACTCCTCCTCGAACTCCAGCCTCGTCGCGTCGGCTTGCAGGAAGTAAACCCCGGTGACTCCGGCGGCTCTGCTCTTCTCCCTCGCCACCTCTATCATCTTCTGCGAGAGGTCCACCCCGAGAACCTCATAGCCACGCCTCGCAAGCTCGATCGAGTGGATGCCGGTGCCGCAGCCCACGTCCAGCACCCTCCTAACGCTCACCTGCGAACACTGGGAGAAAACCCTCTCCAGGAAATCCACCTCCCTGGCAACGTCGCGGTGCGAGTAGAGAAGGTCGTAGTAGAGAGCGTAGGCCTCTTCAGAGCTCACGCAACCCCCCGCACGGTTTTCCCGTATGAATTTTTCGCAAGTCGGGGGAGGGCGAGTATATACGCTCTGTTATTCCCCTAAGAATATTTTCACAGCGCGGAGTTTGGGTTAGCGATGAAGATAGAGTTCCCCCTTGTGCTTATAAACTTCAAAGCCTACGCGGAAGCCAGCGGGCGCAGGGGCTTGCAGCTCGCCCAGGTTGCTCAGAAGGTTAGCCGCGAGACAGGGATCACGATAGCCGTCGCTCCGCAGCTGACAGACCTCGCCTTCATAGCCTCCCAGGTGGAGATCCCCGTGTTCTCCCAGCACGTTGACGACGTGAGCCCCGGCAGCCATACCGGACACGTGACCCTTGAGGCCGTGAGGGACGCAGGCGCCGTTGGGACGATGGTGAACCACTCGGAGAAAAGAGTGCGAGCTGACCAGGTGGACGTGATTGTGAAAAGGGCTAGGCAGCTGAACCTGGTGACCGTCGTGTGCACTAACACCCCAGAGGTCACTGCTGCAATGGCCGCCCTGGGACCCGACATGGTTGCCATAGAGCCGCCCGAGCTGATAGGCACAGGGATACCTGTGTCCAAGGCGAAGCCGGAGGTCGTGACAGCTTCAGTGGACCTGGTGAGGAAGATCAACCCCAACGTGAAGGTGCTCTGCGGCGCCGGGATCACGACCGGCGACGATGTGGCAGCAGCCCTCAGGCTGGGGACTGTGGGTGTGCTTCTAGCTTCAGGCGTGGTCAAGGCGAAGGACTGGGAGAAGGCGATCAAGGACCTCGTCGAGCCCATCATCAAGAAGCTCTAACAGGCTCATCTTCTAGCCCTGCTCCTCACCGCTCAGAACCCGAGTTTCTAATCATTGCCTTGCCAGTATGAGCCTAGGCTAGCTATAAAGCACGCGCCGGTCTAGCACTTCTCAAGCTCTCTCCAGAGTTCGGATAGGGCTCTCTGCAGCTCCTGCCTGCCAGGGGCTAACGCGAGCGCGCAATTTTCAAGTTTCCCGCGCCCTCGGAGGCTGTCCTCGATGCAGCCCCCAGCAACCCAGACCACGGAGTCGAGCACCAGCGGCGGAGCTCCTGCCTCCGCCGCCGCCCTACGCCACAGGCTCACGAGCACCCCCCTCCAGTTGCTGCGGAGCTCAGATGCCAGCCCCAGCAGGTTCTGCGAGCAGCCCCACCCCGTGATCATGCCCGAGGTGAGCGAGACCAGGGAGACCCTGAAGTCCACGGGCATCGGCACCTCCCAGCCGCCCACAGCCCTCACGCCGGCTGCCCGGCAGGCATAGTAGAGCATCTTGACGGCGAAGGCTATCGTCTTGCTCTCCCTACTACCCCCCATGGCCTCGAGGAGCCTCTCGAAGAAGAGATCCAGGTCCACCTCACCCGCCAGGAGAAGCTCTCTAAGGCGCGGGGCCTCGTCAGCGTAGGCTTTAGCCCTGCGGAGCCTAGCTTCCCGGAACTTCGCGAGCGACCTGCCCTCCGCGGCGAAGCGGAGCAGGGCGTCGCTGAAGGGGGTGTCAGCGTAGCTGGCTGCGAGCTCCCAGTGCTTCTCGCCCCGCTCGGAGAGCATGTAGCTGAGAAGGGAGACTCCTACAATGTAGAGAGCGCCGTCCACGAAGCCGAGCCTCTCCAGTATCCTCTTGACAGCGAGCATCTGCGGGTCTATCTCCGTTAAGTGCTCCACGAGCCCCGGCGTCGCTAACGCTCTCCCGATCTCTGCGGCCCGCTCCTCGTTGGGGTGCAGCCCGCTAGGCGAAGCCCTCGAGGAACTCGACGAGCTTCTCATACTCCTTCTTGACCACCTCGACCGCCGACTTAGTGACCGCCTCCGCGCTGACGTACATCTTGGAGCGCTGCGGGTCGACCTCCACCTTGACCCAGACATCCCCGGCCTTGTACTTGACCGAGGTCGGGGTCACGGAGACCTCTGTGCTCAGGCTGAGCACATACTCGAGCAGGCTGAACATCTTCCCCTCCTCGATCTCGTGCTCCAGCGTGAAGCGCTGCACCTCGGGGAGGGACTCTACAAGGGTTGAGAGCCTGATCTCGCTGGTGCAGAGCATCTCGAGGAGCTTAGCTATGAAGAGCATGCCGTCTGGAGCTGGCGAGAAGTGCGGGTAGATGAACTCGCCCGCGTCGGACGCCCCGAGAGTCGCCTTTATCCTGCGCATGCCTCGTGATATGTCGCTGGCAAGCCCCCTGACCCTGATTAACGTCAGCCGGTTCTTCTCAGCGACCATGTCCACAACCCTGCTTGTCGAGTCGAGGACAGCGAGCCTGGAGCCCTGCGGGAGCAGCGAGGCGACAGCCGCCACAGCCAGGTCTGGGTCGACGAGGCGGCCCTTGTCGTCGATCAGGAAGACCTGGGAGGCATCGACGGAGAGGGCTGCCGCGAACGTTGCACTGGAAGCTCTTGTCATATCGGCGAGCATGGTGAGTGAGCGTGGGTGGGGGAGAAGGCGGGTCGGAGTTCTCTGAGCAGGCTTGCCGGAGTTCACGGCGACGAGGCGGGCGCCCAGCGAGCTGAGGAGGCCGGGGAGCACGAGGTAGGCGGGCCCGTTGTTCATGTCCACTATCACCATGGGCTCCTTAGCGGATATCGGCACGGAGTCCACGAACCCCGCTGCAGAGGCCGTGTATATGTCGTGGATGTACTCCGCGTAGCTCACCCAGCCCACGCGTGAGGGTACTGACCGCACGGCGCGGTGCGACTCGTACATCGACAGGAGGTCGCCCAGCCTGTCCTCCGATATCTCGGCCCCCGCGGAGTCCAGGAAGACCAGCTGAATACTGCTCTCGCTGAAGGGAGCCGCTGAGAAGTGCACTCCCGCCTTCGCGCCAAACCTCTTCACCGAGAAGGCGAGCTCGGGGAGCGTTGCCTCGTGGAAGTCGATAACCGTGATCCCCGTTGACATGAGGCCTGCGGTGAAGGCTCTCTTCAGCATCCTGGACGGTGGGTAGAGGTCACGCGCTGTAGTCACTATCGCTCCCTCGCCGAGGAGCGTGCCGAGTATCGCGCCAAGCTCTGCTGCGACTTCCGGCGTCAGCTGCGAGTTGGCGACTCCGTACAGCCTCCGGTTGTAGACGGGGAAAGGTCTCTTCACAGTCCTTAGGGTGCGGCATTCAGGTATAAAACACATTCGCGAATCTAAGTTATCCAAATTGTGAAGAAACCTTCACCAGCTCATGGCTACCGCTTTTCTACCTCCTGGACAGCCGCCCCTAATTTCCCTCCCGGCTCAGAAGCACCCTATTTATCCTCTTCGCCTCTTAGCCGGGCAGCACCAGGTGCCCGCTACCGAGCTAGGACAACCTTTAGCTCGGCCTCCGCGACTACATCGCTGCCCACAGTCTCACCATCCCTGATCAGAGCGCCCTCTACGTTGCAGCGGGGGAGGATCCGAGCACCCTCCCCGACGATGCTGCTCGTAACCCTCGCCGTCTCACCCACTTCGACCCTGCTCAGCACCACGCTGTGCTCCACAGCCGCGTTCTCGTGCACAACGCTTCCATGCCCAACCACGGCGAAGGGGCCGAGCCTGGCACCACTACCCACCTTCACGCCATCGCCTAGTGCTACCGGCGGCACCAACCTCGCGCCCGGGGCCACCTCCACGCCCTCGCCTAGCCAGACGCCGTCACGCTCCGTGCCGTAGGGGCGTAGCGGCTCTGCGAGACCGGACAGGAGGTCGAAGTTAGTCATGAGATATGCGGCAGGCCTGCCGACGTCTATCCAGTAGGCTGAGCTCTCCCACCCCCGCACGTCGTAGCCGTTCTCCAGGAGCCACGGGAAGACGTGCTTACCGAAGTCCATGAGGTATGGATTCTCCTCGAGGACATCGAGCACCTCGTACCGGAAGGCGTAAAAGCCGCTGTTCGCAAGGTTCCTGTGTAGTGCGCTCAGCCTGCTAGGATCGCAGTAGGCTATGGACACAATGTAAGACTCGTCGAAGCGCGGCTTCTCTATAAAATGCAGCACGCGCCCCTCCTTGTCGAGCAGCACCGCCCCGAAGTCCCTGAGGCTGGAAACCTCCACGAGAGCGATCGTTGCGAAGGCGCCTGACTCCTCGTGGTGGTTGGCGAACTCCCTGAGGTCCATGTTGGTGAGCACATCGCCCATGGTCACGATGAAGTCCCCGTCTATAAACTCCCTCAGCCTTCTGACGGCGTCGGCCGTGTCCTGGGGGTTGACCCAGGGGGCGATTACCTCAACACCCTTGTCGGACCACTTCTCGAGAAGGTGCTTCAGGATCTTCCAGCCGAGGTAGTTCACAGCTACGAGAATCCTCTCGAAGCCCTGGGAGACAAGCATGCTGAGCATGTAATCGAGCAGGGGCCTGTTGCCCACCGGGAGGAGGGGTTTAGGGGTGTTCAGGGTGAGCGGCCTGAGCCTTACACCCTTTCCGCCGGCCAGCACCACCGCCGTGGTGATCATTCAGCAGCGATTATGATTTCACGTGAATAACATATCTGCTTTTCGCGGCGCCTGCGCGCGCAAGGTTAAAAGAGCCCCGGGATTCCGAGCGCAGGTGCGCAACGTGCCGGACCTAGAGCCGCTCAGCGCCATCGGCTTCTTCTCAGTGAGTAGAAGGCTGGAGGTCTACCAGGTGATAGTCTTCGACTACATCGACGCGTCGGAGGAGTACGCCCAGATAGTGGAGGACGAGGAGAGGCTGCACAGAGAACTCAAAACCCTGTCGGCGAACATGCAGGGGTTTCTCGACGACGAGGAGGTCGTGATCAACGGCGAGCGTGTGAGGCCCAAGGTGCTCTCCGTCGACGTGGGGTTCCGCGGCACACCGGAGGAGGTGTACATAGCATTTTTCATCTACTTCCGGGGCAAGCCCGTCAAGGGGGAGAACTACTACGAGAACATCTACGAGGAGGAGGTTGCCGAGTACCCTATATCCGCTTACTGGTTTTTCCCGCCAGGCTCGCGGGTTAAGAGCGTGGAAATGTCGGGCGACGTGGCCCTCCTCGCGCCGAACATCGTCGCAGTAAAGCTGGAAGAGGGGGAGAAGATACAGGGCTACGAGAGGATTGTCTTCACACTGTAGCGCGAAAAAGGTTTTAGAAGGGAAGAGTGGGAGCGCCCTTCGTGCAGAACCTCGCCTGGAACTTCGCAGCAGGGTTGCTCGTGGGCTTGCCGCTTGCCGCGCTGGCTTACAGGGCTAAGGCACTCGACGCAAAAGCCGCCTTGCTGAGCCTCCTACTGGCTGGTGTCTACATGATGCCTGGTCCAGCGGTTTTCGCCGCCGCGCTAACGTTCTTCCTGTCCTCCAGCGCGTTGACGCGGCTGGGCTACGCGGCTAAGGAGAAGATGGGGGCGGCGGAGAGCAGGAAGGGAAGGGGCGCGGCTCAGGTGCTCGGCGCCGGAGGGGTCGCAGCCCTGCTAAGCCTACTCGCCGCTGCCACGCCTAATGAGCGCTCATCCCCGTTTGCGCTCGCAGCAATAGCGGTGCTCGCGGCGTCGAATGCCGATACATGGGCGGCTGAGGTAGGCTCGCTCTCAAAAAGCAAGCCCAAGCTGGTGCTAAACCCTAGGCTGCCAATCGAGCCCGGCACCTCGGGGGGTGTGACGCTCCTGGGCGAGGCAGCATCGGTAGCCGGCTCGGCGCTCGTAGCGCTGGTGGCCTGGGCTCTCTCGCCGCTGCTCGGCGTGAGCATCAACGTGTATCAAGCCGCTCTCCTAGCCCTCCTGGGCTGGGCCGGCGAGCTGCTGGACAGCGTTGTCGGCGCGGCTCTGCAGGCGAAGTACTTCTGCGAGTCCTGCGGAGTCTACACGGACAAGCCGGTGCACAGGTGCGGGTCAAGGACCAAGTTCGCCCACGGCTTAAGGCTTGTGACGAATGAGGTGACGAACGTTATCGCTACGTGTGCAACAGCGGTGATCGCTGTTCTCGTCTTCGGCTGAGCAAAGACTATATCTGAGCAGCGCAGGCGCTGAGGTGGGATGCGTGGGAGGGGCTTCGCGCTGGTGCTCATTAACCTGCTGGTCGCAGCCGCCCTGATCCTCGCCCAGCCCTCCAGAGTTATTGTGGTGCGCCTGGAGGGAACCATAGACGAGGGGCTCGTCTACCTCACCAGGAAGGCGGTGAACGAGGCCCAGGGGGGAGTGCTCGTAGTAGTGCTGAACAGTTACGGCGGTTACCTGAGGTCCGCGGACAGCATCGCGGAGGAGATTCTCTCGTGCAGATGCCGCACCCTGGCGTGGGTGCCTCCCGGATCCAAGGCCGTCTCGGCGGCAACCCTGGTAGCTCTTGCTGCGCAGAAGCTCTACCTCTCGCGCGGCGCCGTCATAGGGGCGGCTAAGCCGTCCCCGCCCGATGAGAAGGTGATGGAGTACGTCTCCTCGCGCCTGGCCGGCCTGCTGGAGCGCAGGGGGGTTGCTAACGCTACGGAGCTGGCGAGGAGCATGGTCTACGAGGCGAGGGCGCTCACGGCCGATGAGGCGGTGAAGCTCGGCGTCGCGGATGGGCTTGCCGAGAGCCTGGAAGAGCTGCTGGGCAAGGAGGGGCTCTCTGGAGCCGCCGCCGAGTCCGTCGAGCCCGACCTCCTTAGGGATGTTTACTCGCTGATATTCAACCCCCTACTCGCGATCGCGTTCCTGCTCCTCGGCGCACTGCTCCTCGCGCTCGAGTTCCACGTAGCGGGATTCCAGGGCTGGGGTGTAGCTGGAGCAGTGCTGGTGCTCCTGGCGCTTTACACGTTCAACGTCGTCGGCCTTAGCCTGGCAGCCGCGCTGCTCGCGTCGCTGGGGGCAGCCCTCCTCGTGCTGGAGTTCCTGAAGCCAGGGGTTCAGGTCTTCGGCGTGTCCGGGGCAGTGTTGCTCCTGCTGGCAATCCTGCTGGTGTACTACAGCAGCCCCTTCGCCCTCTCAGCCTCAGCCACAGCCGCGCTGGCGGCAGTAGCTGTGCTCTGCGGGCTCCTAGCTGTAGTCATCATGAAGGGGGCTGAGGCTTTGAGGCTGCGCGCCCCCTCCTTGGAGGAGAGGCTGGTCGGCAAGACGGGGATCGCGCGCACAGCTATCACGCCGCAGGGAGGCGTTGTGCTCGTCGAGAGCGAGCTGTGGAGCGCTGTCAGCAGCGAGGAGATACCACCTGGAAGCGCGGTGAGGGTTGTCGGGGTTGATGGTTTAACGTTGCGCGTGGAAAGGCTTAAGGATAAATAGCGCGCCATGCGAACGTAGTTGATGGAGGGATGACGCCCCTAGACATCTTCCTGCTATTCCTAGTTCTCGCAGTAGTCGTGGCGATAGTCGCGCCCAATATCAAGATAGTCCCGGAGTACCAGCGCCTGGTCGTGCTGCGCCTGGGGCGCGTAATCGGGGTCGCAGGACCCGGTCTCGTGGTACTGGTTCCATTCATTGACAAGGGGATTGTCGTGGACCTGCGGGAGCAGTACATAGAGGTTACAAAGCAGACCTGCATCACCAAGGACAACGCCCCTGTCGACATCGACTTCCTGATCTACTTCCGCGTGATGGACCCGAAGAAGAGCGTGATCGAGGTAGCGGACTTCCGAGGGGCTGCCGTGGGGATCGCTACGACAACGCTCAGAGCCGTCGTGGGCGACATAGACCTCGACCAGGTGCTTGCCAAGAGGGAGTACATCAACGAGGTGCTACGCGAGAAGCTCGACGAGGTGACCGCGAGATGGGGCGTGAAGGTAACCGCCGTGGAGATAAGGGAGATCCTGCCACCCAGGGAGGTTCAGGAGGCAATGATCAAGCAGATGGCCGCTGAGCGCAACAGGAGGGCTATGGTGACAGAGGCCGATGGCAAGCGTGAGGCGGCCATCAGGGTTGCTCAAGGTGAGAAGGAGGCGCTGATACTCAAAGCGGAGGGGGAGAAGCAAGCGGCGATACTTAAGGCCGAGGGAGAGAGGCAAGCGGCGATACTCAGGGCTGAGGGCGAAGCCACGGCGCTAAGGCAGATAGACGAGGCCGCCAGGACCCTGGACTCGAGAACCCTCCTGCTCCAGTACTTCACGATGCTGAGGGAAGTAGCCTCAGCCCCATCCACGAAGATCGTCGTACCGCTGGAGGTCTTCAAGCTCCTCAAGCCCTTCGAGGAGCACCTGGAGAAGATCACACAGGGAGCAGCGTCGGAGTAGCAGCTATATCCTCTCTCCGTCCCAGTAGAGGATGAAGGACTCGCCGGAGTACCTGAACCTGATGAAGTTTCTCTCGTCCCTCAGCCACGGCTTCTTCTTGATGTGCTCCGCGAAGCGATCGTTGGAGAGGATGAGGCAGCGCTCCCCCCTCTCGAGGCACTTCTCCACGCTCTCAACGATGAGGTCGTCCGCCCTCTGCCCTGGCGCGGGATCCATCACCACGGCTTTCACACCGAGTCTCCTAGAGTGCTCTATGATTCTCTCAAGGTTCTGCCTGAAGGTGGAGTAGAGTCGGCGCTTGTCACGGGAGAGGTGGCCGTAGAGCTTCCAGGGCAGGTTAGAGTCGTAACACAGCACAACCTCCCCCACGCCCCTCTTGCTGAGCTCTGCGATAAACACCTTGACGTCGTCGAGATCCAGCCTACCCCGCTTGCCGATCACGTTGCTAACATCTATGTAAACCCTGTACCCATCGAGGCGGGCAGGGGGGTGCTCCTCGATCCTCGTTCTACGGCCCTCGAATAAGGCGGCGATGACCTTAGAGAGAGACCTACTTTGCTGCACGGCTCCCCGTGCCAGCAGCTCCACTAGCTTTTGCGCAACATGCGCATGGCGCTTATCCCTCGTGTACTGCGCTGCCGCCGCGTAGAGAGCTGCCGAGTGCGCGCCCAGAGCCTTCGAGAGCTCCGACACCAGGGTCTCGAGGGCACCGTGCCTATTCCAGGTCTCCGCGGCAGCGAGGAAGAGGCGGAACCTCGAGACGAGTGCTGCGGCGACAAGCTGGGGGTCGCTCCTGCTGGCGATCCTCGCGAGCGCCTGGGCCAGGAGCCTTACAGGCTCTGCTGCCTTCTCCCCTGGTAGCACGCGGTCGAGGAACAAGGCCGAGGTCATCGCCTCCACAAGGGCTCTCTCAAGAACCGCTGGGGGGGCAGTACGCGCCTCGCCGTGGGCAGCAGAGAACACCAGTGCAGCAGGTGTCTCTGCGGAGACCCTTCCGCGCACGCCCAGCGCTAATAGCAGCCGAAGCGCTAGGGAGGCTTCACGCCCCTCGGAGAGGAGCTTGGAGACGAGGCTCGCGGTAACCTCCTTCTCGTCCATCAGCCTACTGCCCGCCAGGAGAGTGGGGAAGCTGAGCCTTCTGCTCAATGTCTCCTTGAAGGCCTCCTCGAAGCCCCTAGCCGGAGCGAGAGACCTCAGCAGCGCCCGGAGCTCCCTATCGTTCACGAGTTCGCTCTCCGCGACACTGAGCGGGTCGCGGTTGAAGGCTATTAGGGCCAGGCTGAGGGCTCGGTTCCGCGCAACCTGCGTCCTCATCAGCTTCGAGATCACGTCCAGCGGCGGGTTGTAGCCAGCACGCGCGGCAAGCTCCAGCAGTGAAGCAGCCCTTGAGAGGAAAAGCGCAGAGGAGCGGCGCGAGCGTAGCAGGTCAGACAGCGGAGCCCCAAGGGGGAAGGCCAGCCTGGGTTTCCGGTAGAGCTCGTCCGCGAAGCCCTCCCCGCAGGTTTCCAGGAGCTCAGCGACCAGGCTCTTGGGTAACGACTCGCGCCTCTCCAAGCTCCTGGTAGCCTGAGCAATAAACTCCGAGCAACCATCGTTCAGCGAGCGCTCACGCTCCCCGACCCGTAGGCCCGAGAGCAGCGCGGCGACGATCCCTAGCCAACCCCGAAAGGGGGGGCGAGCGGGTGCCCGCACCTAGGGCAGTAGTTGGCATCGGGCGGGACCCTCTCGTAGCCGCAGCTCGGGCACTTCCTGAGACCGTGCTCCAGCAGCAGGACGATCTCCCCTATAACTGCTTTGACCACTGGGATCCTCTGCTCACCCTCCTTCGTCGCCACGACTAGGGAAGCCTCACCCGTGCTCGGGTTAAGGACGAGGTCACGTACCTCGCCCACCCTTATCGCCAGGGCGTTGTACACAGGCTTGCCGATAACGCTAGACGCGGTGATTTCCATGCAGAACGCCTCCACCCCTAAGGGGCAGGGCACGCAATAAAAACGTTGCAGGTGGATCTACCCGTACTTGGTGTAAGCAGTCTCTGCGCTCTCACCCTCGTGGATGATCGCCTGGAGCATCCTGACGACCGATGCTGGCTTCTCGTGCTGGAAGATATTCCGCCCTATCGCGGCGCCCGCGGCACCCGCTTTCACAGCCTTCTCTACGGTTACGAGGAGCTCCTTGAGCGGCTGCTTAGTGCCGCCTAGCACGACGACTGGAACAGGCGTTCCCCGGACAACCTTCTCGAAACCCTCGGCGTACACGGTCTTCACGATGTCCGCGCCGAGCTCAGCGGCTATCCTGGCGCCGTACGCGACAATATCGCTAGTAACGGATTGGAAACCCGGGGGCTTGGGAACAACCTCCGCCATCACCGGGACTCCCAGGGCCTCAGCCTCCTCGGCTACTCGCGCGAGCTTCTCCCACAGCGCCTGCTCGTGGGCGCTACCCGGGTAAACCATCACGCTGACCGCGTCTGCCCCAGCGCGCACAGCCCTCTCAACGGTGGAGATCAAGCGGTCGTCGGTCTCGTCCGCGCTCCTCACGGCTCCTGTGCCGTCTATCCTCGCGACCACGAACACGTCCGAGAGGAGCTCCCAGTAGCGCTCCACCATCGAGGGGGTGAGCATCACCGCGTCGGGCCTCGCTGGGAGTATCGCCCGGAGCGTGGAGCCGAGATCCTCTATACCAGGCAGCGGGCCATGCCTCCTGCCGTGGTCCAGGGCAACGATGAGGGCCCTTCCATCTCTGAACAGGCGCCTGAGCCTGAGGCTCTTCCCGGAGCTCATGGCCGGTACTCCACTCTAACTCTCTCCCCCTCCCTGACCTTCTTCAGCCTCGCGAGGTCGCCCCTCACTCTGCCGATGACGTTAACTGGGCTGGCTGGCCTGATCTCCCCGGGCCTGCTCACGGGCGTGGGCCCGAAGAACACGCAGAGAGCATCTCCTGGAGGCCAGTAGGCGACCGCTCCCAGCTCCACGACCTCCTCGCCGACCTCCTGAGGAACCTTCACAGGAGTTCTAAAGTAGATCTCATCACCCCAGAGGTTCACCCTGCTCTCAAACGGTGCCGCCTTGATGATGGCCTCCGTAGTCTTGGGGTTCTTCCCGGTGAGCTCGACCTCCACCTCGCCTATGCTGTCGAAAATGAGAACCAGGGTCCCCACCGAGCCCACCCTGGCCTTCTACCAGCTTTCAGCCAGCTGGGAGAAAGCGGTGTAGAGCACACCCTTGGCGCTCATAACGGGCTCCAGCCAGTGCTGGCCCTCCTCGGGCTTCACCTCGAAGCCTATAGTGCCCCTGTAACCCAGCTCGAGGAGCACCCTTAGCAGCTCTTTGACCTCCTCCACGCCGTTTACCGCACCAGGCCTGTAAAAGCCAGGATGCCAGTCCACCAGCCTGCCGTCGGGCAGGCGCTTCGCGCAGCCTATGTGGACGTGGACGAGGTAGTCCTTGGCGGCCTTCAGCACCGAAGGAGACTCGTTGAGCAGAGGCCCGTGGCTGAGGTCCCAGAGCAGGCCGAAGTTGCCGTATTCCTCGCGCACCTGCTCCGCGACCTTGACCGCCTCCGCTATGGGCCCGATGAGCTGCTTGCGGTCCCAGTCGCGGTCGAAGGTCTCGAGAATCACCGTCACGCCGAGCTTCTGCGCTGCTGCGCTCACCTCCTTCAAGCTCTTCACGAGGGCGTCCATAGCCGCTCCTCTGTCAGCGGGACCCGGGTCGGGTCCGCTGCAGAAGGCCACCTTGGTTACCCCCCTCTCCCTCGCCTTCCTCACCTCCTCGAGTATGGTCGCCACAGACTTCCTCCTCACATCCTCGTTGAGCGCGCTCGGGTTCACACCGCGTGTAAGCACGTAGGGCTGGAGGCCCAGGGCTATCTCGACCCCCCTCTGGTCGGCGATTGACTTCGCGATGCTCCATGCCTCCTCCGGAAGGGGCTGCACCTCAATTATGTCAAAGTAGGAGTCGGAGGTTAGCGCACGGAAAGTCTCCCTCACAGCCTCAGGGTCGCCCTGGAGAACGCGGGGGTTCGCCATGAAGCCGACGATGCTCACCCTCCAGGGTAGCTTGACCGCCGCCTCAACACCCTTAACCCTAGCCTGGACAGTAAGCATGAAGTCTCGGAAAAAGCACGCGCAAAAACCTATATGCATTGTGTAATCACGCCCCTGTGCTCCAACCACTCGCGCAGGTCTACCTGCTTCTCGGCGCTGGAGCGGCCTACGGAGCTCTGAGAAAGCCGGGTGAGGACGAGGTCGCCTTCGCAGAGAAACTGCTCCTGGATGTCTTGCTCCCAGCGGTGATACTCAGCTCCATACGCGCGAGGCTCCTCGAGACAGGCGACCTGAGAGCCTTCGCGCTCACACTCCTCGGCGCGGCCACGTCCATCCTGGTGCTCTCGGCAGCCGCGGCTGCGAGGTTCACCCGAGAGGAGGCGCTCACAGCAATGTACGCTAACACGGGTTACATCCCGCTGGGTATAGCGCAGGCGCTCTGGGGGGAGGCGGGCGTCTCCGCCGTGGGTTTCTACGTGGCGGGCAACAACCTCGCAGCTAACTTGCTCGCGCCAGTGGTGCTGGGCGGGCGCGGCTTGAGAGAGGGGCTGAGAAGGGCAGCGCTCTTCCCGCCGCTCTACGGCCTCCTGACCGGGGCTGCTCTAGGGCTAGCCAGGCTGCCGCTCCCCACGTGGGCGGAAGGCTTCCTCCACTCGCTCGCCTCTGCAGCAGCACCCCTGGCGATGATTGTGGTCGGCATCGAGTTCAGCCGCACCTGGGGGAAGCTCGATCCCAGAGACTTGAAGCCCTACGCCCTGAGGCTTCTAGTGGCTGTGCCCCTCGCAGCTCTCCTCGTCGTCCCGGGTGCGCTTAAGGGCGTGGACGCCGGGGTGGCGCTCCTGGAGAGCGTAATGCCCAGTGCGGCGAGCTGCGTCCCTGTCGCCAGGAGGCTCTCCCTGGACGCCGCGAAGGTCTCGAGAGTGGTTTTCGTGACCACCCTCGTGTCCACAACCATCTCTGCACCTCTGATGCTTGCTCTGCTCGGCCAGTGAGGTAGATCACTGCAGTACGCGCTCCTCCGCGAGGACGCCCACCCTGACCGGCTCGCCGGGCTTGGCAAATCCTCTCAGAAACACTTCGCAGTTGGTAGCCTCGCCGTACGTGCCCCTGGCATCGAGCGCGATCAGGCCCACGGTGTTCCGCCTGCCGAAGAACTCCGTCATGCCCGAGACCACCTGCCCCAGAGCCTCTCCCAGGGGCCTCCCCCTCCTCACCAGCTCGGCCACGCGGAAGGCGGCCAGGTAGCGCGCTATCAGCTCGCCCACGCCAGTGGCGGAGACTGCCACCACCCCATTCTCCGCGTAGACCCCCGCGCCTGGTAAGGGCGTGTCGCCCACGCGGCCCGGCAGCTTGAGCGAGATACCACCGGTGCTCGTCGCCGCGGCGAGGTTGCCGTCGCTGTCCAGCGCTACGGCACCAACGGTGTCTCCTGGGTGCATGGACAGCAGCAGCTCCCGGTTCTTGCTCCAGAGGTCATGCTCACCCCTCCTCACCGACTCCAGGAGCTCCTCGTACAGCTTCCTCGCACGCTCGGTAGGACCTGGGTGGGGCTCCATGCCCAGCCGCTTCGCCAGCTCGTCAGCCCCCGGACCGACCAGGAGTATATGGTCAGTGAGCTCCATGACCTTCCGGGCCAGCGTCACCGCGTTCCAAGTGTACCGCTGTGCGGCGACAGCCCCAAAGGAAAGGTCCCTGCCGAACATAACCCCTGCGTCGAGCTCTACCTGTCCGTACGCGTTCAAAGCCGCACCCTTCCCAGCGTTGAAGACGCCGGAGGACTCGAGCACCTTCACGGCTGCCTCAACCGCGTCGAGAGCAGACCCCGTGGTGAGCGCGCTCATGCCTGCGTGCAGCGCGTCCCTCAGGCCCTCCTCCAGCTCCCGCCTGCTCTCCAAGAGGTACTTCCTCAGCCTGCCCGCTCCCCCGTGCACCGCGAGGAGACCTCGCATGGCAGAGCTACTCAGCAGGGGCAAGAAATATAAGCTGCTATGCGGAAAGCTGGTGCAGGCGGGGTGCATGCTACCTGTCAGCAGCTCTCAGTCCATTGTACCGCTGCAGTTCCAGATAGGGCCCACGGAGATATTGCTGCTCATAATCATCGCCCTGATACTCTTCGGCCCGAAGAAGCTACCGGAGCTCGCCAAAGCCGCCGGCGAGGCGGTGAGGATCTTCCGGGAGGAGAGCCAGAAGATAACCTCGATGGAGGAGAGCAAGCCCTCTTCCTCCTCGATCTCCGACGAGGATCTGAAGAGGCTGGCCGAGAAGCTGGGCGTCTCCACGGAGGGGAAGAGCAGGGAGCAGCTCGTCGAGGAAGTGATCAAGAAGGCCAAGGAGCAAGGGCTCATATAGTCTCGCTAGCCGCGCGTTTCTAAGTGTTAGTCCTATTTCTAGGCTGGATTCTTGGACAGCGAGACGTATGGAGAGAGCGCTGCTGGAGCAGAGGAGCAGAAGGGAGCTGCTCGACTACATTGTGAGCTCTGGGAGCAGGGCGAGGGAGAAGATTGCCGAGGCTGAGCGGCTGCTGAGCCTCGTGAGGAGCAGGGTGGAGGGCAACCCCAGGCTCAAGGAGCTGCTGGGCAGGGTCACGGAGTCGCTCTGGATCCCCGACCCGCCGCTGCCCGGTAGTGCCGAGGAGGTGGGGAGGAAGCTTGAGGAGTACGAGAAGCACCTCGACGCGCTCCTAGGGAAGCTGAAGGCTCTGTCGCTGGCCGTCGAGGTCCTCGAGAGAGTTCTTCCGGAGGTCGACAGGCTGAGGGGCGAGCTGGAGCACTGGGCGCAGGTGATGAAGGATGTGAGCCCGCCGCTACACTCGGAGCTCTCGAGGTTCCTAGCTAGGCTCAGCAGGGTTCTCCAGGGGCTGCCGAGCCTCGAGGTCGAGAAGGGCGCCGAGGTGCTAAGGGATCTCCTTGAGAGCGGGGAGCAGCTCGAGGCCAGAGCCAGGGCTGAGTACAACAAGTCGGTGGGACTCCTCCTGAGCGAGGTCTCCTCGGTCAGGGAGCTACTGGGCAAGGCGCTGAGCGTGTCCTACCCTCACGACAGGTTCGAGCTGGAGGAGGGGGTGAAGAGGCTGTCAGAGATCGAGAAGCAGCTCCAGGAGCTTAAGAAGGCTCCCGCCCCCTTTAGCCCGCCCCAGGTTCACGCGGAGCTCGCCAGGATCCGTGCGCTAGCCTCCCAGAGGCTGTCTGAGGCCGTCAAGCCGAGCGAGGCAGCAGTGATGGAGGCGTACTCAAGGCTCGCCGCAGGCAGCGAGCACAGGCTCTACCTCCTCCACGAGCTCGTGGAGAGCATTAGCAGGAGGAGCGGGACCCCCCTCGAGGAGACCCTTACGACGCTCTACGAGCTCTCGAGGAAGGGCTTGATAAAGCCGCTGGTAAAGGTATCGTGAGGAAGGCTTGCAAGTAGCCGGTGTAGATGAGGCGGGCAGGGGGCCGCTCCTCGGCCCCATGGTCATCGCGATAGCATCCATTAGCCGGGAGAAAGAGGAGCTACTCGTGAGAATGGGTGTGAGGGACTCGAAAGCCCTCACACCCTCGAGACGCAGAGCCCTCCGAGCGCTGCTGGAGAGAGTGCTGGACTACTACGCGGTGCGCGTGGTGGAGCCTGCCGAGGTGGATGAGGCTGTGAGCAAGGGGCAGCTCAACCTCCTCGAAGCGAGGATCATCGCCGAGCTAGTGCGGCAAGCTGCCAGCGAGGTGGAACTAGAGGTTGTCTACGTTGACAGCCCGGACCCCGTCCCCGAGAGGTTTGAGAGGCTGCTAACCTCCCTCATCAGGGAGGGCGTGAGGGTCGTCGCCGAGAACGGCGCTGACGCTAAGTACGTGGTTGTCGGCGCCGCTTCGATCATAGCGAAGACAGAGAGGGACAGGATAGTCGAGGAGCTGAAGAGGAAGTACGGCGACTTCGGCTCCGGCTACCCCTCCGACCCGAAGACCAGGGAGTTCGCCGAGAGGTGGCTGAGGGAGCATGGCGAGCCCCCGCCCTTCGCCCGGAAGTCCTGGAGCACGTGGAGCACGCTAGCTAGAAAAAGGACCCTTGACGAGTTCTCAGCGTGACCAGCTACTACGTGCACCCGACAGCCATCGTCGAGGAGGGGGCTGTCATAGGCGAGGGGACTAGGATCTGGCACTTCGCCCACATCAGGAAGGGTGCCCGCATAGGCGCGCGCTGCAACATAGGGAAGGACGTCTACATCGACGAGAACGTGGTGATAGGGAACGGAGTGAAGATACAGAACGGGGTCTCGGTCTACAGGGGGGTCACGCTGGAGGACAACGTCTTCGTGGGCCCCTACGCCGTCTTCACGAACGACAAGTACCCGCGAGCCTTCTCGACCGACTGGCAGGTCGTCCCCACTCTGGTCCGAGAGGGCGCATCGATCGGCGCTAACGCCACGATAGTGTGCGGCGTCACGATTGGGAGGTACGCCATGGTCGCCGCCGGGAGCGTGGTCACTCGCGACGTGCCAGACCACGGGCTAGTGATGGGCAACCCTGCCAAGCTTGTCGGCTTCGTCTGCTACTGCGGAAGACCCCTCAAGAGAGTTGTCGCGATGACTGAGGACACGGTGGAGTTCGAGTGCGAGCGCTGCGGCAAGAGAGTAAAGGTCAGCAGAGACCACTACGAGCTAGCTCAGAGGAACCTGAGGAAGATTAAACAGGAGTAGTAAGCGGGGCATATCAGCTGACACGCGAGCGGTAACGCGTGAGCGGTAGAGATCTAATCCTGGCGATCGATGTAGGCACCACTAACGCTAAGGCAGCCGTGTTCGCCAGCGACGGCAGGCTGCTGGCGAGCGAGGGCTACGAGTACCCGACGTACTACCCGAGACCGGGGTGGGCTGAGCAGGACCCCGAGGACTGGTGGACCTACGCGGTGATGGCGGCCAGGTCTGCCGTGAGGAAGGCCGGCGCGCAGCCCGGCGACTTCGCAGGAATCGCGGTGAGCAGCCAGCGGGAGACGCTAGCCCTGATCGACAGGGAGGGTAGGAGCCTTGGCAGGGTGCCTATCTGGATGGACAGGAGGAGCCAGCCCCAGGCTGAGGAGCTCAAGCGGAGGCTGGGGGTGCGGGAGGTCTACGCGAGGACCGGGCTCATCATAGACTCCACTTTCACAGCGACGAAGCTGCTGTGGTACAAGGAGAACAGCAGGGAAACCCTGGAGCGCGCGTGGCTGGGCTTGCAGCCCAAGGACTACATAGTGTTCAAGCTCACAGGCGTCCCGGTGACGGACGAGACCGTAGCCTCGAGAACCATGCTCTTCAACATAGTGAAGAAGGAGTGGGACTACGACTTGATCTCGGAGATGGGCCTCGCAGAGGTCGCCAGCCTGCTCCCAGAGGTGAAGAAGAGCTGGGAGGTGGTCGGCGGGGTCACGCCCGAGGCCGCCAGGCTTATCGGCGTAGCCCCCGGAACCCCCGTGGTCGCCGGCACTGGTGACAGGACCGCCGAGGTGCTGGGCGCGGGCATCCTAGGTCCCGAGAGGGCGGAGGAGTCCACGGGAACCGGCTCGACCACTGCGACCATGGTACCAGAGCCCATGCTCGACCCCAAAGCGCGATTCTCCGTGGGTGTGGCCCCGGTGCCCGGCAGGTGGGTCGTGGAGGCTGGGCTCTCGACAGCTGGGATTATACTGAGGTGGTTCCGAGACAACGTTTCAGAGGGTGTAAGCTACCTGGCCTCACGCACCCGGCGCAGAGCTTACGAGTTCCTGGACCTAGAGGCAGAGTACGTGCCGCCCGGCTCCGGGGGCCTGATCGTGGTGCCGTTCTTCTCGGGGGCGCGCTCACCCCGCTGGAACCCCTACGCCCGAGGCGTGATCTTCGGCCTCACGGTCTTCCACACCCGCGCCCACATCTTCCGCGCCATGATGGAGGGGATAGCGTACGAGATTAGGAAGATCCTGGAAACGCTGGCGGAGGTGGGGATAGAGCCCAGGGAGCTCGTGCTGATGGGCGGTGGCGCTAAGACGCCAACGTGGGCTCGGATCAAGGCCAATGTCCTCAAGAAGGAGGTTATCATCCCGGAGATGCTCGATGCCGCGCTGGCAGGAGATGCGGCGCTGGTATCCTACGCGACCGGGCTCTCCGCGAGCTTCGAGGAAGCTGTAGCCAGGTTCTTCAGGGAGAGAGGCAGGATCAAGCCCGACCCCAAGGTGGCGGAGATCTACGACAAGTACTACGCGCTGTACGAGAAGCTGGTGAGCTCGGTCGAGAGCCTATACACAGAGCTCTCACAGATAGCCGAGCAGCCCCTCACGCCTCCAAAGTGGGACATAGACGAGCTGGTACACCTGCTCTTCAAGCTCGAGGCCTAGCAGATCAGGGAGACTCTTTCTTAGACTCTTAACTCGGCACTGCAACGCAGGGAAGAGGGAAGAAGGGGTGGTGGACCGGCCGGGATTCGAACCCGGGACCTCCGCCACTCTGGGGCACACTCTTGCCAAGGCGGCCTGAGGCTTATGCCCCGCATCCTCCCGCTAGACGACCGGCCCTCGGGGAATGAGAATCCCAAGGGTTTTAAAGGTTTTCGCGGAGGCGGCGAGTCTTCCGCGAGCCCCCAGCGCTTGTGCACGCTAAGCCGGGGGGGTGGGTACTCTTTATAAGAGGGGGTTCGAGAGAGCGGGTGAGAGTCATGGAGATCGACTTAAGGAAGATCGCCCTGAAGTACGCGCTTGCCAACGCGGTCAAGTACGGCGGGACCGCGAGAGTGGATGCCGTAGCTAGCAAGGTCTTCGCGGAAGCTCCAGAGCTGAGAAAGCAGGCACGAGAGGTCGTGGAGGTAGTGAGAGAGGTCGTCGGCGAGGTCAATGCCATGAGCAGGGAGGAGCAGGAGAGGCTGCTCAGCGAGCTCTGGCCTGACGCCTTCAAGGTCGAGCGTAAGAGGGAGGAGAAGGCTATGCCCCCCCTGCCCGGCGCAGAGGAGCTCGGCGGTGCTATCGTCACAAGGTTCGCGCCGAACCCCGACTTCGTGCTCCACCTGGGAAGCGCTAGGCCGGCGGTACTCAACTACTACTACGCCAAGGTGCGGTACAGGGGGAAGTTCATACTCAGGTTCGAGGACACGGATCCCAAGACCAAGAGACCCATCCCCGAGGCCTACGAGGCTATCCGGGAGGATTTGAGGTGGCTTGGGCTCTCGTGGGATGAAGAGTACATCCAGAGCCTGAGGATGGAGATCTACTACCAGCACGCGAGGACGCTGATCGAGCGCGGAGGGGCCTACGTCTGCACGCATCCGAGGGAGGTCATAAGTAGGCTGCGCAGCGAGGGGGTTCCGGACCCCTGCAGGGATCTGCCCGTGGAGGAGCACCTGGAGCGCTGGGACCGCATGGTGTCCGGCGGGTACGGGGAGGGGGAGGCCGTGTTGAGGATAAAGACGGACCCCGCCCATCCCAACCCCTCGGTGAGGGACTGGATAGCAATGCGCGTGATCGACACGGACAGGTACCCCCATCCTCTGGTGGGCAGCAAGTACGCCGTCTGGCCCACGTACAACTTCGCGTGCGCTCTCGACGACCACCTGATGGGGGTCACCCACATCCTCAGGGGCGAGGAACACGCTGTCAACACGCTGAAGCAGGAGTACGTGTACAAGCACCTCGGCTGGACACCCCCCATCAGCATACACTTCGGGCGCTTGAAGCTCGGGGGAATGATCCTCAGCAAGTCTGTTATGAGGAAGGGGATCGAGAGGGGTCTCTTCGAGGGCTGGGACGACATACGCCTTGGAACCCTCCGGGCGCTGAGGCGCCGGGGAATACTGCCGGAGACCATCTGGGAGCTCGTCATGGAGGTGGGGCTGCGCCCCTCCAGCGCCAGCATAAGCGTGGAGAAGCTCAACGCCGTCAACAGGAAGCTTCTTGAGCCCAGGGCGGACAGGTATATGTTCGTCCCTGAGCCTCTGCTGAGGGTCAGGCTCGAGGGCGTCCAGCTGCCCGTTGTAGCGGAGGTGATGGTGCACCCCTCTTTCCCGGAGAGGGGTAGGAGGAGGATCGAGCTCAAGGAGCCCTACGTGCTCGTGAGCGATGAAGTAGCTAGGCTCCAGGAGGTCAGGCTCATGGGCCTCGGCAACTTCCGGGTCTCGGGGGACAGCCTCGTCTACCTGAACAACGACCTAACTTACGCGAAGGAAAGGGGGCTGCAGATAGTCCAGTGGGCTCCCGCGGAGTCCGCGCTCCCAGGCGTGCTGCTGAAAGCCTCGGGGACCTCCCTGGAGAGAGTAAGGGGGTTCGGGGAGCCGGCTATGAGCCAGCTGAGGGTGGGCGACCAGGTGCAGCTTATGAGGGTGGGCTTCGCTAAGGTGGAGAGAGTGGAGGGGAGAGGTATCGTGCTCGTGTTCACGCACGATTAGCGAGGGACCAGGGCTTCCCCTCCATCACTATCTTCTCGGGCAGCTTGTCCTTGATTGACTCCAGGAACTTCAGATCGCTGTCCTTCTTCCTCAGGTTGTCGGGCAGAATCACTGGTATCTCGTCCTTGATGGGCCACCACCTGCCGCATTCAGGGCAGTAGAGAACACCCGTCTTAACCTCGAACTTTATGCACTCGTCGCATCCTGGATCCTTCATCTGCAAGTCCTTCACGTGGGAGCCTCTGTAGGCGCAGTAGAGCTCGCAGGCAGGCTTGGTCTTGAAGGTGAAGGTGCGTTCCTCGTACTTCACCGTCTCCACGACGTACAGCTCCAGGGGGAAATGCTTGTCGTAGGGGCAGGCGAGCAGATCCATCAGCCTGTACTTCATACGTGCTACCGCTGCTAGCGGCTAGTTTAAAAACATGTGCCGCGCAGCAGCCTTGTGCGGCTGAGGATAGCGGCGATTGCCAGGGAGGACCTGGCCCCCGCCCTGAAGAATGGGGGCTTCGACGCCGTGTACGTGGCTGGTGGTGCTGCGGAGGCCCTGGGGATGCTTGAGGAAATCCTGAGGAGGAGGGAGTTCGACCTCATACTCCTGGACGACGTGCTCGCGAAGGAGATCGGGAGGAGCAAGTTGAGCGAGATTAAGTACAAGCACCCCTTGCCGGCCATAGTCGAGCTTAAGACAGCGCGGAGCAGGGTTACTTCGCTCTCCTAGCTACTTTCTCGAAGACACGGGGTAGCACTCTCTCCTTTACTTCTACCGCTTTAGCGTCCAAGGTAGCATTGAAGTAGACACGCCCGTCGGAGCTCCTCACAACTACTCCCCCGCTGCAGCCGATCTCCTCCCCCACCGCTAGCTCGGGGCTCCCGCCCAAACTCTCCTTGAACTCGCCGACCACTCTCTCCACCAGCTCCCTCTCCCCCTTGCAGGGGTGGACAACCAGGCTGCTGGCCGCTATACTGCTCACCGCAGCTCTGAGGGCTTCCATGAGGTACTCGCGGTACTTCTGAGGATCTCCTCTGATCTCGCTGATGACCTCCGCGATGAGGCTGTTAACCTCGCTCACCACCAGAGTGTGCTTCTCAAGAAGCATCTTGTGCCGCAGCTCCAGCTTCCGCGGCGCTAGCTCGCTGAGAACCTTCTTCCTCACCTCCTCGAGTAGCCTCTGCCTCCTCTCCTCGATCAGCCTGGAGGCCCTCTCCTTAGCCTCCTCGAGCACCCTTTGAGCCTCCTCCTCCGCCCTCCTCAGTATCTTCTGCGCCTCCTCCTGAGCAACCCTCCTTATCTCCTGGACTATAGCCTCGACAAGGCTCCTCTGCTCCACAGCTACCACCTGAACATCTCCTCGTAGATGAGCCTCCTGATTTCCTCCCGGGCGTGGTTAAAAGCCGTTCTCACGCTCTGAAGCTCCTCCTCGTACGCGCGCTCCACCTTGTCTAGCTCCTCGTAGAGCTTCCTGCGCTCCTCCTCGACAAGGTCACCGGGCAGCGTGGACGCCTCCTTCTCGGCCTGCTCTAGCATCTCGCGGGCTTTGCGGCGGGCTTCCTCCAGTATCTCCTCAGCCTTCCTCCGCGCCTCCGCGATTAGTTCGTCTGCCTTCTGCCTCTCCTCGAGGATGACCTTTACGTCGAGTTCTTCCCTCAGTATACTCCTGCTTATTCTCTTTTCACCCATTTCAGCCTCACCCCAACAGCGTAGGACAGTTTCTGGTAAAGCTCCTCCAACCTGTGGGTGGAGGGCTGCTCATGGGAGGGGACAACCACGAGGAGGGGGGGCTCCTTGACGTAAGAGAGCAGCTTGCTCAGCCTGTCGCTGACTTGGGCGTAGACAGGCTCCTCGATCACAACCACCTTGCTTTCAAGCACCGCTGAGAGCACCTCCTCCTGCAGCGTCTCGCCCAACTTCTCCGGAACCTTCATCACCTTAAAGCCCAGGAGCATCATCGAATCTATCGTCGGCGAGGAGCCTATAGCTACCGCACTCACAGCCCGGGCATACTAACTCATAGTTATAATTCTTTTCCTCCTGTAGCGCGCCTCTAGGGGGCTACACCGAGCTCAGCCCTGCTCTGCGTAGCTCCTCTAGCACCAGGCTCTCCATGGCTCTGAGGCTCTCCTCACTCTCGGCCTCCAGAGTAACCCTTATCACAGGCTCGGTGTTCGAAGGGCGCACCAGGAACCATCCCTCGCTCAGGTCGACCCTGACACCATCTACGGTGACCACCTTCTCGTACCTCGAGGCGAGATTCTCCTTCAGCTTCTCCACAATCTCGAACTTCCTCTCATCCCCCACCTCAAACTTGAGCCGCTTGCTCAGAGGCATTGGTGGCACGTGGCTGGAGAGCTTGCCCCCCAGCTTTCTCAGGGCCTCCAGGAGGTAGAGAAGGCTCGCGATACCGTCGTCGAGGTTCGCGCCGCTGTAGGTTACGAAGTGGCCACTGCTCTCCACTCCCAGGCCCTCGACGCCGTCGAGCGATTTGTAGATGATGTATATCCGGCCCACGGGAACCCTCTCGACGCTGCCCCCAATGCCCTCCACGTACCTGTCTATCAGGCTTGAGCACTCAACGTTCGCTATCACTTTCTTTATGCGGTGCCCGTTGATCATGACCACGGCTACCTGCTCCGGGGCGAGCACGCGGCCCTTCTCGTCGTAGAAGATCACCCTGTCTCCATCCCCGTCGAAGGCCACTCCCAGGTCGCCGCCAAACTTCTGGACGAGGTCTCCCAGGTAGCTTGTAGCCTCAGGGGTTGGCTCAGAGCCCCTCACGGAGAAAACGGGGTCGACGTCGCAGTTCACCGCGACGACCTGGTAGCCAAGCTCCCTGAGGAGCTCGGGGACGACAAGCGAGGCAGCCCCGTTACCGCAGTCGACAACGACCTTAAGTCCTCCGCTCTCCCTAGGCAGCCTCCTGAGGAACTCCATGTAGCTCTCCAGGTAGGAGGCTCTCTCGTACCTAGCCTCCCTGCTAGCCTTCCACGAGAGGGTGCCGCTTGCCTGCCTCCACAGCTCCTCCAGCTTCTCCAGCGATATCGGCACCCCTCCGGGGTAGTAGAGCTTTAGCCCGTTCCACTCGTAGGGCAGGTGCGAGGCTGTGACGTAGCCGACGCTGTACCTGAGGTGCTTCGATGCGTAGATCGCCAGCCCGATGGGGCCCTCGCCTGCGTCCACGACGCTGGCGCCCGCGCCCAGTAGGCCTGCGGAGAGAGCTAGGCGGAGGGGTGGGGAGCTCAGCCTCGTGTCGGAGCAGACGAAGAACCTGTCGCTCCACCTCGCCAGGGCTGCTCCGACCCTCAGGAAGGCTTCGGGCGTGAGGTCCTTACCGTAGACACCGCGGATGTCGTAGGCCCTGAAGATGTGCCTGGGAAGACTCATACACTTTTGTGACGGGTTTCAGGAGTATTATCGTTTACCCTTCAGCCTCGCCTCGCGCACTCCACATACGCATCGATAGCCACCTTGTAGACTCTCGGCGCGTAGGGGGAGACCACGCGGGCCTCCAGAAGCTGCGCCGAGCAGCCCTGCTGCTCCGCTGCTCTCCGCACGAGCTCGAAGCCCTGCTGGAAGGCTTCCCCCTCCGCGCCCCAGTAATAGAAGTGGATCACCCCCTTCCCGCTAAGGCACTTCACTGCGTGGTCCAGGAAGGCGTAGGCGCCTTTGGGGAGCGGCATGACTACGCGTGTGCAGCAGCCGTAGAACTCGGGAGCTTTCTCGCGCACATCGCCTAGGACGGGGATTACCTTGCCTTCGAGCTTGTTCAGCTTTATGTTCTCGACCATGTAGCTGTACGCCACGGGGTTTATCTCGATCGCGATGACGCGCTCCACGAGGGGCTGGGCCTTCGCTATAGCTATGGCGAAGGGGCCCACGCCCGCGAACATCACCATGACGCGCTCCCCCGGCGCCACCTTGGAGGCAACCCTCTGCCTCTCGGTGGCCTCCCGTGGGGAGAAGTAAACCTTCGTAACGTCGAGCTTGAGCACGTACCCGTGCTCCTTGTGGACAACCTCCGTGACGGGCTCCCCAGCCACGAGCTCCAGCTCCCTGAGCCGGAACTCCCCCGACCTGCCGCCGAGCTTCCTGTAAACGGCGACCACGCTCCTGTGGATCCTCATCAGCTCCTCTGCTATGACCTTCGCGTAGGGCAGCAGGGGCTCCTCCAGCTCCAGGATGGCCACGGCCCTTCCTCGCGAGCCCACGATGTCGAAGCTAGAGGGCACCAGGGGCAGGAGCTCCTCGGGAATCTTGCCCCTAAGGGCATCTCTCAGCCTCACTGCTCACCGCCCCCCAGAGCCCCAGCGCTGGATAAATTTCACCAGTGGCGGGAGAAAACGTTTTAGCCGGCTAACCTCCGCGCCAGCGTGGCTGGTGAAGCGCTCCTGGTGAACTTCAGGTACCTTCTCAACGAGGAGGTCGAGGCCCTCGTCGTAGCGCCAGGGAAAGGGGTTGTCTGCGAGGGCTCGGAGCACAAGTGCAGAGGCCTACACCCCTCGCGGACCCTCGACCTCGGCGGGCGCATCGTGGTGCCAGGCCTGCGCGACGCACACACCCACCTGCTCTCAACGGCTCTGAGCCGCCGCACCCTCGACCTCAGAGGAGTCTCCTCGGTGGAGGAGCTCAAGGAGGCTGTGAGGAGGGCGGCGCTCGAGATTGGCCCTGGCGGCTGGGTGGTGGGGAGGGGGTGGGATCAGGACAAGATGGTCGAGAGGAGGTACCCCACGCGGCACGACCTCGACGAGGCTGCGCCAGAGAACCCTGTGCTGCTGGTGAGGGTGTGCGGGCATGCGGCTGTTGCTAACACGAGGGCGCTCGAGAAGCTGGGGCTGCTGAGCGGGGAGCCGGAGGAGCTACGGGGGATGGTGGTGCGCGAGGACGGCGAGCCCACAGGCCTGCTCGTGGAGGACGCCGTATCCTGGGCCATGGAGAAGATACCCAGGCCGGGAAGAGCCACCCTCAAGGAGCTCCTGCGCAAGGTCATCGCCGAGTACTTGCGCTACGGCGTGACGGCTGTCCACTCTATGTCGGTTGACCTCGAAGAGCTCTTGCTCATCAGGGAGCTTGAGCTGGAGGGGGAGCTGAAGCTCAGGTACGAGGCGTACGTGAAGCCCGAGCTACTGGGGAGCATACCAGAGGAGCTGAGGCACCTGGTAAGGGGCGTGAAGGCGTTCGCGGACGGCAGCTTCGGCGCCAGGACGGCCGCCCTCAGGGAGCGCTACTCGGACTTCCCAGGCTCCGGCACCCTGCTCATGAGGGCCGAGGAGATAGCCGAGCTAGCCCGCGTAGCTAGTTTGCAGGGGCTGGAGCTCGCTGTCCACGCTATCGGGGATAGAGCGGTCGAGGAGGTCCTCCGGGCGGCAGAAATGCTGCACGGCTGGATCAGGGTAGAGCACGCCTCGCTCACGCCCCCCGACCTCCTGGAGCTCTTCTCACAGCTGCGCCCCGCTGTGGCCGTCCAGCCGCACTTCATACTCAGTGACACATGGATAGTGGAGAGGCTTGGAGAAAGAGCAAGGTGGGTCTATGCCTTCAAGTCGCTCGCGAGAACGGGGTCCACGCTGATGGGGTCCTCGGACTCCCCTGTCGAGCCGCTGAACCCGTGGCTGGGTGTATACGCAGCGGTGCACCGCGGGGAGCCCGAGGGGCTGCCTGTAGCGGGGTACACGGGCGGTGAGAAACTCAGCCTGCGCGAAGCGGTAGGCTTGTACGCGCAGCCTGCAAGCCGCCCGGAGGACATAGTCGTGCTTAACATAACAAAGGAGCCGGTATCCAGGGATGAGTTCGCCGGCGTGAGAGCCGAGAGAGTCTTCCTCAAAGGGGTGGAGCTGCTGCCGCCGTAGGTGCGCGAAACGCTGAAAAACCCCAAGCTTCTCCCATAGGCGGAGGGCCGGTCGTCTAGTGGGAGGATGCCGCCCTTGCAAGGTCTCCCAAGAGCGGCGGTGGTCCCGGGTTCGAATCCCGGCCGGTCCACCACCCGCTTCTGCTGCTACAGCTCTGCTAGGAGCGCGTAGATCCCCTTGCCTGCAAGCTCTACCTGCGCCTGCCGAAGCTGGACGTAGCCGAAGAGCACGAGAAGCCTCGCCACGCTCCTGCCCCTCTCACTCAGCGAGGCAGCAACCTCGAGGAAGGCCCTCGAGCTCATCAGACTGCCGGAGGCCTCAAGCTCCTCGAGGAGGGCCTGCGCCACCTGCTTCTCCTCCCCGAAGGCGAGCTTAAGCAGGCTGGGCCTCCTGCCTAGCGGGGGGAGCCTCGCGCGGAGCTCGCGCTCCTGCAAAACCTCTCCCTTCTCGAGGTGCGCGCGTATACTCGCCACCGCCGGAAGCCTTAGACCTCGCGGGGCAGGCATCCTCGCCACAGCCCTATAGCCTTCAAGTCCCGTTACCGTGATCTTCGTGTAGAGTGGGAAGTCCGGCGGCGGATCCACCAGGTAGAGCCTCTCAGCTCCCGAAGCCGCGGCTGCGTGCAGCAGGGCTTTGAGGAAGCTCGTGGACAAGCCGTGCGCGAAGATGCATGCCTCACGCTGCCCCAGGACAGATAGCGATGAGGTAGCAGGTGCGAAGGGGAGCAGGCAGGCGCACTGCTCGCTGCATGAGCCGTCCGTGTACAGGGAGACGTGGAGGAGACCCTCCCAGCGCTCCGGCTCCACAGCCGCCGCCTTAGCAATAGTGTGCGGCCCCGGGGCCTCCCTGAGCAGGAGAGACAACCGGCGCGGCTCCCTCACAAGCCCATCCTCCTCCAAGGCTAGCGCCAGGAGCCACTCGGGAGCGACTGTAGCTGGGGGACACGCGCAGCCCGAGGTCACGTGGAAGGAGCCCTCCGGGCACTCCCCACCGTAGAGTAAGACAACTTCCAAGGTTCACACCGGCCTGAACTCGCCCTGCGCGGGGGGCTGCTGCATCGGTGCTGCGAGGAGTGGCAGCGCTGGTGGGAAGCCTATCTCCCTCAGCAGGAGCATGACCTCGAAGAGAACCTGATTGGTGACTAGCTGGACCAGCTCGGGGTCTGGGGCGTGGTCATGGAGCTTCTCCTCGAAGGCTCTTATCTCCTCGCTCGACCCCTGGGCGACAAGCTTGCCCTTCACAACCGCTGAGAAAGCCGGGGGGGTTGAGCTCACGTTGGCCACGAAGCTGACCACCAGCGAGGACTCGGAGCGCCGCTCCACGCCTGCCGGGAAGGTTACCTGGAGGTTGACATTAAGGGGGCCCTGGACGCTCTCAAGCAGCCTCTCAGCCTGTAGATATGTGAAGCTGACTGATAGCTGCACAACTACTTTAACCCAGGGCTTCGCATAAGCGTTGTGGCGGGCGGAAGTATAAGCGGTGAGGCAGGCACCCGCAGGCTTCTCCTAGGGAACGAGGCGATAGCCAGGGGCGCCGTGGAGGCCGGAATATCAGCCGCCACAGCGTACCCGGGGACCCCCTCCACCGAGATCGTAGAGGCCCTGGCGGAGGTGGCCGAGGAGTACGGCTTCTACGTGGAGTGGAGCACCAACGAGAAGGTCGCGCTCGAGGTGGCCATCGGCGTGAGCATGATGGGGCTGCGCGCCCTCACCGCGATGAAACACGTTGGGTTGAACGTCGCTTCAGACCCTCTAATGAGCCTGGGGTACACAGGTGTTGTCGGCGGGCTGGTCATCGTAACCGCCGACGATCCCAATGCCCATAGCAGCCAGAACGAGCAGGACAACAGGATCTACGGGATGCACGCCTACATCCCGGTCTTCGAACCCTCGGGTGTGCAGGAGGCGAAGGACATGGCTAGGGAGCTCTTCGACCTCTCGGAGAAGTACTCCACAGCCGTACTGCTGCGCACGACTACCAGGCTCTCACACAGCAGGGGCGAGGTCGTGTTCGGGGAGGTGTCCAGGCCCAGCCGGGAGGCCAGGTTCCACAGGGACCCGGAGAGGTGGGCCTTGCTGCCTCCCTACAATCTTAGGAAGCACAGGGAGACTCTCGAGAGGATCGAGAGGCTGAGGAGAGATCTCAGCAGCTGGCGTTTCAACGGGTTCGCGGAGGGCGACGGCGATACCCTGGTGGTATCGGCTGGCGCCGCTCACATGTATGTAGCAGAGGCGCTCGAAACCCTCGGGGTAAAGCCCCCTCTGCTTAAGGTCTCCTCCGTGTACCCCTTCCCCAGGGGGCTAGCTGAGAAAGCCCTCGAGTTTGAGAGGATAGTCGTCGTCGAGGAGCTCGAGCCCGTGGTGGAGCACCAGCTGCGCGTGGCAGCGAGCGAGGCCGGGAAAACCCCTAGGATATTCGGCAAGGAGCTCTTCCCCAGAGTTGGTGAGCTCAACGCGCAGCTGGTGGCGTCGGGGCTCGCCAGAGCTCTCGGCGTGAAGTACGAACCCCCGCAGGGCCCTTCGGCAGGCGTCGAGCTACCGCCGCGGCCCCCCACCCTCTGCCCAGGCTGCGGCCACAGGGCGGCCTACTACGCCGTTAAGCTCGCTGCGATGAGGGCTAGGTCCAACCCTGTGTGGGCTAACGACATAGGCTGCTACACACTCGGCTTCTACCCACCCTTCAGGATGGCGGACTTCACGTGGAGCATGGGCTCCGCTCTGGGGATAGGGATGGGCATCTCGAGGTTCAGCAAGGAGCCAGTCGTGGCCTTCATAGGCGACTCAACGTTCTTCCATGCCGGGGTGCCGGGCCTCATAAACGCCGTCTACAACAGGTACCCGATAGTCGTGGTGGTCATGGACAACGAGGTCACCGCGATGACTGGGCACCAGCCTCACCCGGGCAGTGGATTCGGCCCGCTGGGCGAGCCCAGACCTCGCGTCAGCATAGAGGGGCTAGCCAAGGCCTGCGGTGTGGAGTTTGTCGAGGTCGTCCCAGCCTACGATGTGTGGAGGCTCAGGGACGCGACGGAGAGGGCGATAAGGTACGTGCGCGAGAAGGGGCTGCCCGCCGTGGTCGTAGCGAGGCAGAGGTGCGCCCTCGTGGAGCTCAGGGAGAAGAGGAGAAGGGGGGAGAAGGTCACGGTGTACAGGGTGGTGGGGGAGAAGTGCATAGGGTGCGGTGTGTGCGTGGATAGGTTCGCCTGCCCCGCTATTGTGAGGGAGGGCAGGGTCGCGAAGATTCTTCCCGAGCTATGTGCCGGCTGCGGCGTGTGTGCGACGATATGCCCCGCCAAGGCGATTGTGCCCGCGGGTGAGAGCGCATGAGGCCGAGGAGCATAGTCATAGCTGGTGTGGGGGGCCAGGGGCTGCTGACCATGGGCAGCCTGCTCGGCGAAGCACTGCTGAGGCAGGGCTACAAGGTGTCTGTTGGCGAGGTGCACGGGCTCTCCCAGAGGGGCGGGAGCGTGGTCGTCTTCGTCAGGTACGCCGAGTATCAGCCGTCGCCCGTGGTGGCACCCGGCGAGGGCGATTTGCTTGTTGGCCTGGAGCTAATCGAGGCTGCGAGGAGGCTGCCCCTCCTGTCCCGCTCTGGCCTAGCTGTGGTGAACGACTTCCTGCTGCCACCTCCAGCTGCACAGAGGGTTCCGAGCAGGGAGGAGTTAGTCGCGAGCATAGGGAAGGCTGTGAGAAGCGTGTTCATCGAGGCGCTCCCTCTCGCGGAGAAGGCGGGCTCCCCCGTTGCCGTCAATATGGTCATGCTGGGGGCTCTGGCGGCGTGCAGATCAGTCGATGTGAGCCTCGAGTCGCTTAGAAGCGTGGTCTCCGCCAGGTTCCGGGGTGCGGTGGGAGCGATCAACCTGCGCGCGCTGGAGCTAGGGTACGAGGAGGCTCTGAAGAAGCTTGGGGAGGAGGCTCAGGGCTAGCGAGGGGCTCCTGAAGAGCAGGGAGGGGGCAGCCTTAAGCACGAGGGCTGCTTGCCTATCCATCGAGCCCTCCCTCGAGGCGAGCTCCTCGAAGCCGAGCTTCTTTACCCTTAGCATTATCTCTTCCAGGGCTTTATCGTCTAGGCTGTTGAGAAGCTTCCTCAAGAGGAGCTGCGCGTACATCTCCGCGCCGAGCTCCCTCTTCACGAGTCTCTCGTACAGCTCTGCCCTCCCTGCGCTGAGGGCCTCTGCAAGCTTCCTCGCTGCAATCGAGAGGTAGACAAGCCCACCCCCGGTGGTGGGCTTCGTCTGCCCAGCGGCGTCGCCCACGAGGATCGCGTTCCCGCGCACGAGGCGGTCCAGCATACCGCCCGTGTACACAGCACCCCCATAGACGGCCAGTCTGCGCTCGGGCTTCGCGCAGCCGGTGAGAGAGTGAAGCCTTTTGAGCAGCAGCTCGAGCCTGAGTAGAACATTCCCCTTGGAGGCCAGCCCGACCCTGTACACCCTCTCGGAGAGGGGGACGGCCCAGGCGAAGAGACCCCTTGAGAACTGGGAGCCGAGGAACACGTAGACGTGGTCGCAGCCGCAGCTCTGCGAGAGCTGGTAATCGAACTGTAGCGCGGGTAGGACGTAGTCCCTCCTGCTCCTGGCCAGGCTGCTAACGCCCGCCGCTACTACGACTGGGCTGTCTGCGCCGAGGAGCTCGGGCCGAACCCTCGTCCCAAGGATGACCTCCGCCTTACGCTCAACCTCGTCGAGGAGCAGCTGCTCGAGGAGAGGTCTGTCCACGACGGCCGCCACGGGCTCGCTGCGCTCGACGAGCAGCCTCACTCCGCCAGGTCCTATGAACCACGCCCCCCTAACTCTGTTCACCACGACTTTCCTGTCGCTGACGAGGATGTGCCTGGCTAGCCCCTCGAGGCTCACGAGGCCTGTGCAGTGCTGGGGGGAACCCACGCTGAGGTGCTCCTCTAAGAGCACGACCGACAGGCCTTTCCCTGCCAGAAAGCGTGCTGATTGTAGCCCCGCGGGCCCTCCACCGACCACAACCACGTCGTGGTAAGGAAGGTGCGAGACCAGAGGCTTGGTCATCCGCCGCGAGGGAGAGTCTGGCACGCTAATAAAGGCCGTGCCCCCGCGCTACCAGAGAACCTCCCTCAAGGCGCTTTTTAGCTCCCTTGAAAGCTGCTTGGAGACGGAGATCAGGCTTTGAACAATCTTCTTCTCATCCACCCCTCGCAGATGCCAGATTACGTTCTCCCCCTCAGCCTCCAGCTTGGACACGAGCAGCTTGAGTAGCTCCAGGGGGCTCCTCCCGTTGTATGTTTTCTTCAGCGCCTCCAGCTCGCTGATGACCTCCGAGCCCCTCCTCACGGCCAGACCCCCTAGAACGACCCAGGAGCTGGAGAGCTGAGCCGTAAGTTTTCTAGCCTCCGCCGCACCCCTCTCGGTAAGCCTTATGACTGTCGTTAGCCTGCCCCTGAACGGCTCGACGCTCCTCTCGATTAAGCCCTCCGCCTCCAGCGAGTCGAGAACTTTGTCTAGCTCTTCAAGCCTGGGAAACAGGAGAGAGGGGGAGAGACGAGCCTCTGCGTAAGGGTAGAAGAAGAAGCTCAGGTGAATGACCTCCTCCCCCGTCACAGGCGAGCGGCCATCCGCCGCGAGGAAGAGCAGCGTAAGCTCCCTCAAGCCGATGGGGCTCCACGGGACGAGGTTTGCCTGCTTCAGAACCTCCGCCTTCCAGTCGCTGAGGTTGGAGCTCATACCTCCACCACTCCGCTCCCCCTCCTGGTAATGCGCCTTATAATGCTTAGCAGCGCGAGCGCAAGCACGACCACCAGCACGACTAGAGCGGCAAGAAGCACGTGGCGGAGGAGTATCGCGCGCCCGCCTACGACCGCCAGAACCTCGGTTCTGACAGTCCTCACGGAGTCGCCCTGAAGAGATACGCGCTCCTTGAACTCAACCCCTCCAATAGACACGCTCAGGTTGTACTCACCGGAGGGCAGAATACCAATGTTCACAACTCCCCCCGGCCCCGTGGATCTAGTGACAGCTAGGCCCGCGCCGCTCAGCGCGACCGTGACCCCCTCGAGAGGTCTGTCGAGCGCGTCGAGGACCTTTACCCTAAGGTAGTAGACAGGGAGCGTGAAGGTCTGAGAACCCGTGTCCAGCGAGACGGTGAAGTTGAAGACCGCTAGGAGCCTGCCCTCCGCCCATACCTCGAAGGTGTAGTTTCCCGGGGGGACGCCCCTCACGAGGGCGTGGTCGCCTCCCGTGAACTTCTCGGCCACGCCGCCCCTCCCGACGACGAGGGTGAAGTTCCTGAGCAGCTCGCCCAGGCCCTGCCTGAAGAACCTCACCTCGAACGACGTCGCATTCGCAGTGACTCTGCTCTCGCCAGCTGGTATTCGGAGGGGCCTCCGGGCGACGAGCGAGCCCCACCGGTAAACCATAAGCACGTAGTCCCCGGGCGTCAAGCCGCAGAAGAGGGCCGTCCCGTTAACCACGCGAGCCGAGGCGGCGGGCCTCCCCTCCTGGAGGAGGAGCGCCGTTCCCTCGGGCAGCTTTTCCCCGGCCCTATCCAGGACCTCTATGGACAGGGAGTGAAACGGGGGCTCCACCACCAGCGTGGGCGGTGGCGTGGTGACAACGACGTCTGCGGCCGCCACGCCCTCCCTGTAGAAGCGCAGCACTATCGTGGTGTTACTCCCTAAGGCGATGGACTCTCCCACCTGGGTTGCTCCAGGCGGGGGTAGCACCCTGAAGCTCACCCTGCCGAGGCAGGGTTCTTCCTTCTGCAGCACTGCGACCCTCACGTTGTAGCTAGCCACATTGGCATCCCGGAGGTCTGTGAGCAGCGCCAAGTGAGGGGGGCGGCCCGCGATCAGGCTCGAGCGCGCCGAGCCACTGTAGCCCGGGTGGTTAACGTAGAGCAGCGGCGACGCGCTGAGGGGGACGAGCTGTGCGTAGGCCAGGGGCGCGAAGTACAGGTAGCCGTAGGAGCACTTGAGGAAGCCTCTGCCCACCCGCAGCGTGCTCCTCGGCACGATAACCGAGGCCGCGTAGAGCCTCTCGCCCAGCAACGTGACCTCGGTCGCGTTCATCACGAAGAAAGCACCAACAGCGTCCCAGAGAGACTTAGGGTCTGAGACCAAACACGTGAAAGCGAAGCCCGCCGGCTGCAGCCCGGGAACCTCGGGTACTGTCAGGTTCATTCCAGGCTCAACAGGGCCGCGCGGCACCCCCAGCAAGAGAGAGGACGCTTCCAAAGGGCGCGAGGCGTTTAGGCGGATTACCAGGTCATGCGGCTTCCCGTCAAGCCGCAGGACCAGAGCCCCCCAGAGGAAGCCTGCCCCCTCTGCGAGAACAGGCCTCGAGCCGTCAACCAGGACGTCAACGGGCGTCAGCCCCGAGGAGGGGTCCATCCTAACCACAAGGACCTCCGCAGAGGACCTCAGCCTCAGGGTGTTCCCTGAAACCTGCAAGTACCTGCTGCTCCACCCCCCCTGGTGGAGCTCAAGCACTTCGACGTAGTCCAGCCGGACTACTGGTAGGACCTCTGCTAGCGCCACCTGAAGGAACAGCAAAGCGAGCGAAGCCGCTAGGACCACCAGCGAGCGCACGCATATCCGGGGTTCAAGCGCATTAATTTGCGTAGCTTTTCGCGCACCTTCAACCGAAAAGAGCTTATTTCCGGCGCGGTGGAGCGCATGGCGCTATGTGCGCGCACTGGATCGAGAAGGTTGCCGAGGAGGTCTTCCAGAGGACAGGGGGCAAGGGAGAAGCCATCTGCAATGGTGGGCTCTCGGTCTCGGGGCTTCAGCACGTGGGTAGGCTCCGCGGAGAGGTCACAATAGTCGATACCGTCGCAAGGCTGCTCAAGAGGAGGGGGGTGCACGCGGAGCACTTCCTCACCCTCTACACGGTTGACGCGTGGAAGGGGAAGGAGGCGCAGCTCAGGCAGTTCCCAAAGCCCGAGGAGGCCAGAGAGTACACTGGCTGGCCGCTCTTCCGCGTCCCCGACCCTCACGGCTGCCACTCGAGCTGGGTGGAGCACTACTGGGAGGACTTCGGCAAGCACATGGGGGACTTCGCCGAGGAGGTGCGCGTTGTCACTACGCGGGAGCTTTACACGGGCAGTGAGCGAATGAAGGAGTTTGTCCTCCAGTCCGTGACCAGGCTACGCGAGCGGGTTGTAGCGACGCTGAACAAGTACAGAGGGGAGAAGAAGCTCAGCGCCGACGCAATACCCTTCCAGCCTATCTGCGAGAAGTGCGGGCGCGTGGACACGACCGAGTCTGTGGAGGTGGACGCGAAGAACTTCCGAGTGAGGTACGTGTGCAAGCACTGCGGCCACGCCGGCTACGCTAGCCTGAGCGAGGGGAAGCTGAACTGGCGCGTGGAGTGGGTTGGCGTGTGGTATGCCCTAGGCGTGGACTTCGAGCCCTACGGGAAAGATCATGCAACCCCCGGTGGCTCGAGGGACAGCTGCAACGACTTGGCCAGGAACGTCTACGGCTTCGAGCCTCCCATCGGGCTTGCGTACGAATGGGTGGGCTACAGAACCGGGGGGAGAGACATGGGGGACATGGGTTCGAGCGACTTCATCGGGTTCACGCCGAGGCAGTGGCTGGAGGTGGCAGAGCCAGAGGTGCTCAGGTTCCTCTACCTGCTCTCCCCGCCCATGAGGCGCGTGGTGCTCAGCCTCGAGGAAGTGCCCAGCTACTACGACCTCTTCGACAAGGCTGAGCGCGTTTACTACGGGTTGGACGAGGGGGAGGAGGAGCTGGGGAGCAGCTACGAGCTGGCACTGCTCGGCAAGCCGCTCGAGAGGCCTCCTTTCAGGATCCGATACATAAACTCGATGATCCTGACCCAGGTGCTGCCCAGCAGGGGGGAGAGGGTCGAGGAGGTGATCGAGAGGCTGAGAGAGACGAAGCAGCTCACGAGGGAATTGAGCGCTGAGGAGGTGGCAGCGATACAGAGAAGGATCAGGCTGGCGCGCAGGTGGCTCGAGCTGTACGCTCCGCCGCAGTACAGAATCACCATTGTGGACACGCCGCCGTACGCGGAGATAGCGAGGCTGCTCGACGATAGCATGGCGAGGTTGCTGAGCGAGCTAGCGCGGAGGCTCGAAGCACTGGACGTGTGGGATGAGGACAGGATCAAGAACGCGATGATGCAGATCGAGAGGACGAAGGAGGAAGAGAGAAAGTTCTTCCAGCTCCTCTACCTCACCTTCTTCGGTAAGCCCTCCGGGCCTAGAATAGCGCCGTACCTCGCTATGCTTAATAAAGACTTCGTGCTCGCGAGACTTCGGGAAGTGACAGCCCGGGCTGGAGGTGGGTGAAGTGGGTAAGTGGGACTACATGGGTGAGAGAGCGAGGCCCAGCACAGCGCTGCTCGTCCTGACCCTGCTGCCCTGGTTCCTGCTAGTCTCCGTCGTCATAGTGACTAACGGCTTCAACATCCACCCCAGCACACCACCGTACGTCTACCTGTTCGTCTCGCCCGCGCTCGCTATAATAGCCATCGTCGTAGCGCTGATGGGGTACATCCTGGCGAGAGACGAGGAGCCAGAGTGGGGTTCGAGGCTCGTGTTCAAAGCTATCGAGGCGGCAGAGCTGGCATCGATTCTTGTGGCTGTGCTTGTCCTAGGGTTGATAGCTATAACCTACTTCCTCCGCTAGCGCGCTAGCGAACACCTCTCAGCGCGGCGAGCTCGCTCTCCTTTCTGCGCAGCTCCTCCTCCAGGAGTGCTTTCTCGCGCTCTAGCTCCTTCACACGGGCCTCGAGCTCGCTCAGCCTCTTCAGCTTCTCCTCCAGAGCTCTCTCCCTAGACGCGAGCTCAGCCTCCCTGGCCTCCAACCTCTCTCTGAGCTCCACGAGAGCGCTCTCCTTTGAAGCCAGCATCCGCTGGTAGCCAGTGAGCTCCCGCTCCTTCTCGAGCAGCCTCTTCTCCCACTCCATCAGTCTTTCCTGCTCCTTCAGCATCCTCTCCCTGAAGGGCTTAAGCTCCTCCTCGAGGATCCTCTGCTTCTCCGCTATCTCCTCCCGCAGCTTCTGAAGCTGCCTCTCCTTCTCTGCAACCTCCTTCTGGAGAGCCTCGTAGCGGGAGAGCAAGGCGGAGACCTTCCTCTCCTTCTCCGAGAGCTCCCTCTCGAGACTCGCTAGTGCTGCCATCTTCTCGGCGTAAGCCTTCTCCCGAGCCATCAAATCGGACTCCCACTCCTTTAGCTTGCTCTCCTTCTCTGCGACCTCCAGCCTGAGCCTTCTCAGCTCCTCCGACTCGCTGGCGACCCTAGCTGCGAGGGCTTTGAGCTCAGCCTCCCTCCTCTCGACCTCAACCTGCCTTGTAAGAAGCTCTGATTCCTTCTGCCTGAGGAACTCGATGTACTTGATCAGGTCGCCTACTTCCGGTATCCTGGAGACCGCTGCGTTGAGGCTGCTCAGCAGCTCACTCATTGATTTTTCTTTCTCAGCTAGCAGACGCTCCCTCTCCTCCAGCTTGGACTTCCAAGCCTCGATCTCCTTCCTGGCATCCTCAATCTCCTTGATCTGCTTCGACAAGCTCTCTGCTTGAGCGGAAAGCTTGGAGTACTCCTCGACGAGCTTGGAGTAGCGCTCAGCCTCGCTCATTAGCCGTTTCGAAACCTCCTCTGCGGCAGAAATAGCCGTGCCGAGGGCTTCGAGAAGCTTCGCGATGTTCTCCAGGGAGTCCCTCATAAGGGCATGAGTCTCACTGACGCCTTGCAGCTCTGATACAACTTTTTTAATATCGCTTAGGCCTGCACTCTCTACTTTTTCAGAGAGTTGTTTCAAGATATCCTTTATCTCAGAAAGATCCTTTAGAGCATGCATGTGTTCAGAGAGTTGTTTCAAAAGATCCTTTAGCTCGTCCAGGGAGGTCGCCTGCTTGCTTGCAATATCGAGAATATCAGCAGATACCGCTGCCTGCTTCTCTATGACCTCGGAGACCTCCTGCAGCTTCCCCTCGAGCGCACTCAGCCTCTGAAGCATCTCCACGACGTCTGCGAGGGACCCTCTGACCTCCTCCACAGACGCCTGGAGCTGTGCCAGAGGTACTCTCAGCGTGCTCCGGATGGGCTCCTGCAAAGTCTCTGGCAGAGCAGCTATCCTCTTCTCAAGAGAGGCTATAGCCTCGCGAATAGAGGCTACTGTCTGGGCAGGCTCCTCTCTCTCCTCACGCCCACGTCTCAGGAAAGACACGCAAACCCCCTGTATTGCCAGCTACAGGCTCATGTAATAATCAGTAACGCTGGTGATAGTCCCAGGGGCTCTTTTAAGTTCCCTCGCTCTGCTCCTCTTGGCCCTGGGAGACCTTCATTCGGAGAGCGACCACCTGCGTCGATAAATCGCGGATAGCGAACTCCAGCTGCCTAGTCGTGGCGAGCATCGTCTCCTCGAGCCTCGATACCCTCTGAGCGAGCTCCGACAGGACGGCCTCCATCTCGGAGAACTTAGCTCTCAGGGAGCTCACGTCCGCCTTAACCGATGACATCGTATCTGCTACGACCATCTGAACCTCCTTCACCTGAGCCCTGAGGGATAGTATGTCGCCCTCCACAGTGTTCACGAGACTCCTGGCCTCCTCGAGGTCCCTGGAGAGCTTCTCCAGGAAGAGGTCCAGCGACAAGCGTACGTCCTTTGGCAAAGCCTCAGCGTAACCGCGCATGTTATCTAGAATCTCTCTACTTTCCGCGGAGAACTTTCCCATCTCCTCCTGTATGCGCGTGATGTGCTCGCGCAGCGCCTTCTCAAGGTTGGAGGTATTCTCCTGGAGAGCGCTGATCCTCGAGCTTAGAAAATCCACGGTCACCTTGAGCGCGTAAATGCCGTTGTTGAGCCTTTTAAGCGCCGCGAGCAGGACAGCGATATCCCCCTCCCCTATCTCGACGATCTCTATCCCCTCCTCTTCCTTCTCGGTCATAACACCTGAGCACTGAGCAGCAGAAACAGCATATTATCGGTATTGCTTACTCCTGGGCAGGGCGCGCGACCTCAGAAGGTGCTGGAGCCCCCTTTGCAGCCTTGTACTCCTGCACCAGGCGCTCGATGGCCTCCTGGTCAGACTTCGAGAAATCCCTCTTCTCTATAGCCCTCACCCCCTTTTCAGTGATCGCGTAGTAAGGCTTGTAGAGGGTGGTGAACCTGGACCCCACTACGTACACCTTCTTGAGGAAGCCCTTCTCTACAAGAGCCTCCAGCCTGTCTTCCAGGTCCTGCGAGAAGGGGGGCTGCCCCGCGAAGCGGAAGCCGAGGTTCACCCGGTACTTCTCCTGCAGGTCGTACACTAGCTGGTGGAGCCTCCTCTTGGAGAGAGCCTTGCCGTAAGTATGTATCAGGAAGAGCAGCTTCTTGTCGACGGCCTCTAGCCTAGAGGACAATGCGAGCACCCCGGCTTCCTCGCTGGGGCGCTGTTTTAAAAGGTTTCCATCCCTGGGGCTCGTGTGGGCTCGGCGCTGCTCTGCGAGGTATGCCTGCGAGCGCCGGCGACGAGGGTGTGCCGTCTGTGCGGCAGGCATGTCTGCGGGAGGCACTTCGACGAGGAACGAGGTGTGTGCGCGGCGTGCAGCGAGACGCTCTGCGAGGTTTGCGGAAGGAAGCTATCCATCGGCTACTGCGTTGTGTGTGGGAGGCTTGTGTGCGAGGACTGCTCGGTTGAGGAGAACCTCGCCCTCGTGTGCGTAGACTGCGCAAGAAAGCGCCCAGGCGACCGCGGCAGCTCATTTCAGCGCTAGCTTGTACCTGCCGCGCTTCTTCTCCACCACGCGTACCTGCGAGTAGTCTGAGAAGTACATGTCCAGAGTCACGGATGAGGGTGAGGCGCCAGCCTTCCTGAGCTCACCCCGCATTTTAGCCAGCACCTGGTCTACAGCCCTCCTCAGCAGAGCCTCGCCGCCCTTGATCTCGTCCAGGTGGCTGGCGTACGCAGACCTCAGCCTCGCGAAGACGTATAGCTTGAGAATGTACGCCGCGTTGAGCAGGAGCAGCGCGGCGATGATCATCAGGTAGGAGAGCACGCCGCTGTGTAGCATGGCCAGCAGGATCAGGGAGGCTAGGGACGCGACAAAAGAGGTTAGGAGCAGGTAGTTGGAGACCCTATCCACTTTCCTCACCTTCGGGAAGTACGGCTCCTTCGTAGGTATGGAGGCTATGAGGCGGAGGAAGGCCCTCAGCTCGTCCCACACCTCCCCGCGAAGCTCCAGCTCGTCTAAGGCCCTGAGCGCGCCTCTAGTGTCGAAGAGCTTTAGCGCTCTCACCGCGTCTAGCTCCTCTGCCAGTCTCTTCAGGGTTTTCGCCCTGCGCAGAGCCAGCTCTCTAGGCGATTGAGACACTGGAGAGACATGCGAGCGGAGGGAAAAAGCCTTTCGTTCACCGCGTCTACCCGCCGAGGAAGAACCTGTCCAGCGTCATGCTCCTCGGCTTCTCCCCCTCGCCCAGCAGGCCTTTGAGCGTGCGGAAGTCCTCCTCAAGCAGGCTGCGCAGCCTCGGGTTGTAGAGAGCTGCCGCGGGGTGAAGCGTGGGCAGTAGCAGAACCTCGCCCCACTCGGCTCTCACAGTGAAGACACGCCCCCTGATGCTCATTATCGACTCCACACCCTTCTGACCGTAAACACCGAGTATCGTACGCGCGCTGTGCCTGCCGAGCATCACGATGATCCTCGGCTTAAGAATCTCCAGCTGCTCCCTTAGGAAGGGTAGGCAGGCTGCTATCTCCTCCTCCTTCGGGTCACGGTTCTGCGGAGGGCGGCACTTGATGACGTTCGTTATGAACACGTCGCTCCGCTTCAACCCGATCGACTCTATGAGCTCCGTGAGCAGAGCTCCAGCAGCGCCGACAAAAGGCCTGCCCTGCTGGTCCTCGTTGAAGCCAGGAGCCTCCCCCACAAAGACCACAGCCGGGCAGGGATCCCCCTCCCCCGGCACCGCTCTCGTGCGTGACGCGTGAAGCGGGCAGCGGGTGCACCTGGATATCTCCTCGGCTATCCTTGCCAGAGTCGCCAGCCTGTCCTCCCGGCTACAGGACTTCGAGTACTGCTCCACCACGCTCCACCCTCAGCTCGGCCAGCCTCCCGGAGCCCAGCTCGTAGAGCTCCTGCAGGGACGGTGCCAGCATCATCGGTATCCCGGCGATGATGCAGCCTACAACCAGCACCTCGTCACCCCTCTGGGCGACCACTCCAGCGGGGGCTAGCCCCCTCCTCGCAAGCCTCAGGAGCGTGTAGGACCCTACGGTGCTGCCACGGCTGTGTGGCAGGACTAAAATCCTCCCGCTCACCCTGTGCCCGCGCAGCTCGTGACCGTGCTCGACAACAACACCGGTCAGGGGGTCGATACCGCCGAAGAAGGACAAGGGCTCCCTGGTGACGAGTAGCTCACCTCTAGCCCTTCCCTCCACCACCGGCCTTCCCTCCAGCCTCACCCGCCCTCACCCACAACGTACCTGAGGAGCTCTCCCCGGGGTACGAGCCTGACCGCATACCCTTGTGATGCCAAGTAGAACGCCGCCTTCCCAGAGTCCGTCAGGACGCTCCTCCCAGCGTACTTAGACAGGTCGGAGACCACCATGCAGGTATCCGCGTAAACCTCCACGTTAGGCTCGCCCAGCTCTAGCCCTTCTACCGCCGCGCGGCTTGTGAAGAGGATCAAGCGCCTCTTGGCCCCGCCCTGCCTCCTCACCCAGTCGAGGATCTCCGCAAGCTCCCCTCGCGACAGATGAGGGCAGCCGATGACAGCCACGCCGTCCCCAGCTCCCGAGTACCTCTCTAGCTCTGCCGCGACCATGCCCCAGTCTACGGCAAGCCTCTCCAGCTCGCCCTCTGAGAAGCGCAGGTACTTGAGGTCGGGTGATAAGCCCTCGATGAGCACGAGGCCGGTGCCACCCGTCGCGCCCACCGCTGCCAAGTACAGCTTCACCTCGTCCTCGTTCCTGAAGCTAAGGCCGCGCACGAGGGATACCCTGGACCCGGCAATACGCCCGGTTACCAGGCCCGCAGCGCCTACCAGCCCGCTCTCGAGCAATGCTTTTTTGACACCTGAGAAATCCACGAGCACAGAGGGCACCCTGTTCTCCTCAAGGTGCAGACCAGAGAGAGGGGCTCTCCCGGATATAGCTTCGAAGAGAGCTAGGGGTCCACCGTCCCTGTTCGTCATTGCCCCCACGACGCTGTTAGCGTAGAGGACTGCGTTGCTCTCGGACCAGGCTAAGTGATCCCTGAAGGAGATCCTCTCGTAGATGTATGGAGTACACGAGAGAGTGAGCTTGGCCCCCATCCTCCTCAGGGCCTCGAGGATCCTGAGCTGCCCTCTAACCGCGCCCTCGTCGGCGTTCATCTCCGCCTTCCTCTCAAGGTCGAAAGCCCCGGGGTTGACCGTCGTCGGCACCGCGAACCTAGCACCCTTCGAGGCTAGGCTCTCTAGGAACTCGAGGCCCTCCTCGCCGATGTTCTTGTAGGATATTCCGGAGATGTGCGCATGCTTTACAGGTACAAGGCGCTCCGCGCCGCTAACCTCAGCCACTTTGACGACAACCTTCATGGCGATGGAGAGTGCCTCGCCGTAGTAGCCATCGAGTGCTAGCTCCTCCTCCTTCGTCAAGTGCATGCAGTTCTGCTAATGCAGGGTGCAGTGTTGATTAAGATTGTCGTGCGCCGGGAACGCGGGGCGGGTGACACCGTTATAAGCATCTTTGCGTGTGACGCGGCGGAGTATGCGTGCAACACTAGTACTCCTGGCGCTAGCGTTCCTGGCCGCTGCCCTCCTAGCTTACGCGGCGCCGAGCTCCTGGGAGCCTCGCGCCAAGCTGAGCTTCAGCTCTGTAGTCCATCAGGCAGCCCTCAGCCCCGACGGAGCCTATATAGCCGCGATTCACAGTGAGGGGTTCAACGTGCTTTTAGGCGTCTACGACAGCTGGCTGAAGCCCCTGTGGTCGGTTCAGCTGGCTAGTAGTTTCTCGTACTTCACTTTCGCCGGGAGCGACCTCCTGGTGGTGGCTGAGTGGCTCTTCGGGCAGGTTCCCTCGACAAAGATCTCCGTTTACAGGCTAGCAAGCGGAGAGCTCGTCCACTCCGAGGTTGTGAGAGGGGGGGTTAACGAGCAGATCCTTTCAGCGCACCGCGTAGGCTCGTACATCTACCTGCTTACGAGCAAGGAGCTTGTGGTCATCGACACGAGAAAGGAGGGGGGTGCGCGAGTTCTGATTTCCTTCGCCAACAGGGGGCTACAGGCGCTTGGCACCGATGAGGGGCTGGTCGTCCTCTACATAGACACGCTCTGCCACATCTGCCTGGAGAGGAACCAGAAAACTGTGGCCCTCGTCGAGGCTCCGAGCAGCATATCCACTCTCACGCTCGACGAGGTTCTCGCCTTGGTCAGCGTCGGCGGGAAGCCCGCGCTCTACATGGCGAACGGCTCGCTCATCCCGCTTAGCCTCAGGGGTAGGGTGGAGCTTGAGGGAGCTAGGCCCGCCCCCCTGCTGAGTGGGTATCTCCGGGTCTCAGAGCCTGGGTACAAGCTGCTGTACTCGCTGGGGATACGGGACCTCGAGGTTGAGTTCTCGCTGCTTGATCCATCCACGGGTAAGGTGGTTACCCGAAGGCTCCCGCTGCCCTACGAGAAGGGGGACGAGGTAGGGCTTAGGGTGTACGACGACGGCAGCTTCGTTGCCTGGTGCAAGAACACTACGCTCGTGGGCACGCCGGAGGGCAGTATGAGCTCGGTTACCCTGGAGTTCCCCGTTCAGGCCGCCGACCTGAGGAGCTCCACGCTCCTTGTAGTGGGCACCAGGAGCCTCGCAACGTACGCAAAGGTCGTGAGAGCGGAGAACACCAGCGTGAGGGCAGAGGAGGTGTACAGCCTCTACGTGATTGCGCGTGATGAGAGCGGGAGCATGCCGGCCAGCTTCACGGTCTTCGTCAACGGCAGCTTCGCGGGGACCTTCTCCGGGACCGCGCAGCTCCTCCTGCCCAGAGGGTTCTATAAGCTATCTATCGTGGCGCCAGGCTACTCGGAGGCAACACTCGAGGTGGGCCTACGCTCTAACACCACGGTTCACGCAGTCCTGAGAAAATTGAGACACTTGCTACTCGTTCAAGCCGAGGAAACTGGAGGACCGCCCCCCGAGATACTGTTGCTGCGTAACTCCTCAGTGGTGGCCAGAGGTGCTGGTGTGCTCGAAGTAGCGGTCACTCCAGGAGTTTACACCGTAGTGGTAAGGGGGTTGCGTGGCAACTTGACAAGAAGTGTGAGCGTTCAAGGGGACACGAGCGTCTACTTCTACCTACTCGTAGAGCAGGCGACTCCCTCCCAGCAATTCCTCAACGAGAGCTCAGCCGCGCGTGAGGCAGTCAACGTGACAGCTGTGGTTATGTACGGCTCAGAGAGCTGTCCCTCGTGCAGGAAGGTCAAGGAGGTCTTAACGAGCCTCGGGGTCCAGCTGGAGTACAGGGACTTGTCCAACAGGACATTTCTGGAGGAGTACTACTACCTCTACGATTACATCGGGGCCGGCTCTGCGAAGGCCATACCCCTGGTCCTAGTCTTCCAAGGCGAGCATTTAACAGCGGCTGCTGCGTGCGAGAAGCTCACGCGGCAGGAGTGGCAGCAGCTGCTACAACGGCACGACCCTAATGCCACGCTTGTGGTGCGCGACGACTGCTCCTGGACCGTGCGCAGGCTGAACAGCTCCGAGGTGTACAGAGTCGTCTTCGGAGGCAAAGGGCTCAGAGAGGAGAAGCCCGCGGAGAGCATGCTACCCCTGATCCTAGCACTGGCAGCCGCGGACTCCATCAACCCGTGCACTTTCCTAGTTTTCTCAGCACTGCTGATGACCACGCTCGCTGCGGCGGGCAGGAGGAAGACTGTCGAGGTTTCCGCGGCGTTCATCTCCGCGGTGTTCCTCTGCTACCTGCTCCTTGGCCTCGGCTTAATCAGGGTTATCGCCCACTTCTGGTGGCTGAAGGGCGTAGTAGCCCTGGCCGTAGTTGCCGCTGGGCTCTACGAGCTATCACGGGGGGCGCGCTCTACGAGGGAAGAAATCGCCTCGCTAGCGAGGAGAGTGCCGCAGCCTGAGCTGCTGAAGAAGCTTGTAAGCACTGCCCGCTCAGCCATCGCGCGCGCACCGGCGAAGCTCGAGCCGAGGGGATTAGACAGGGTGATCTCGCGCCTGAAGAGGTTTGCGGGAAGCGCTGAAGCTGCTACAAGCACTCTGCTTCAGAGGGCTAGAGGAGGTAGTGTTGCCATGGCGGCTCTCGCCGGCGCTGCTGTCAGCTTCACGCTGCTCCCCTGCAGCAGCGGACCCTACCTCGTCGCCGCTCTCGCGCTCTCCAAGCTCCCGCTGGAGAGAGCACTGCTGTACCTGGTGCTATACAACCTTGTGTTCGTTCTGCCCCTAATCGTGATAGCCGTTTCCGTGGTTCTCGGGGAGAAGTACCTGGCCTCCGTGGAAATCTTCAGGATGAAGACAGAAACCCTGAGGAAGTACATAGACGTAGCAGTAGGAGCGCTGCTCCTTGCACTAGGTCTCTACTTCCTCTCCATTTAGCGAAGCACCGCTGCGTCGCTGATCATCCCTCCATCCGTGTTTCTTCGGGACTATGCCTCCTCTGTCTGGCGCCTCGCTTCGCGCGTACAGTCAGAAAGAATTAGGGCTCAGATTCTCTGAGAGATTACGTGCTCGGAGATGCTACCTGGGAGCGGTGCGCGCGTCAAGGTCGAGTTCAGGGCTAAAAGGTGGCTCCGGGGCGGTGAGTACCGCGGACACGCTGCTGTTGACAAGGTATGCGAGCACGTTCTCGTTACAACGTTCACAGTAGGCGGGGAGAGGTACGCTGTTCCTCTCGTGGAGGACCTTTCATGCCCTGAGGGAAGGGGGGCTCGCGTTGATTGTTGGCGGATGTGCGAGGCGGAGTTCAGCAGGCTCTTCGTTGAGGAGCTGGTGAGCGGCAAGTGCCCAGGTCTGAGCCTCGACATAGTCGGTGAGCTAGGAGGCCCGGCAGAGTTCCTGAGGGTGCTGGGGGAGGACGCCACGAACCCTCACGCCCTCTTCAGGCTAGGCGGCAGCAGGGTGGTTGTCAAGGGCTACAGGCTGCTAAGAGAATGGAACCCCGAGCCGAGCTTTCTCAAGTACCTCTCGGGAAGAGGGGTGTCCCCAAAGCTGCACGCTGTCTACCGCCTCGGCGACCACCCCTTAGGGGTCATCGTGGAGTTCGTAGAAGGAGTAGACCCTGGCAGCATAGTTTACTCGGATGCCCTCTCGCACATAAAGGGTGAGGGGGCTGGGGGTGCGAGAGGGGTTCTCGACCTGACCTCGAAAACCCTGGCGGACTTCCACCGATTAATGATGGGCTGCAGGGAGAGCTGGTGCGCACCAAGCGTCGTCGCCGAGGCTGACGTGGAGAGGTGGATGGACAGGATGCGCTTCTACCTGGGCAACCTCCCTTTAGCGCTGAAGGTCGCTGAGCATCTCGGGGGGCTGGTAAAGCGTAGCCGGGAGAGGCTTGAGGCCTACGTGGGGCACTCCAAGCTGCGCATCCACCAGGACTTCCACTTCTCGCAAACGCTTCTCAGCAGGAACAACAGCCTGGTAATCGTGGACTTCGAGGGGGAGCCCGCGAGGCCCAGCTGGTGCGCTTCAGAGCTCGAGCCGGGGCTGAGGGACCTTGCAACCCTCCTGAGGGCCGTCTCCTACATCTCCTTCTTCGCGCTGCGCGAGGCCACTGGCTGGAGCCCCGAGGAGACGGTAGCCGCTCTGCCGAGGAAGGAAAAGCCTGTGCAGATCGCTGCAGAGTGGGGGCTGGGAGCCGCGGAGACTCTTGTTGAGAGCTACCTGAGGAGCACGCCCAGGAGCGTTTGCCCATTAACGAGCATAGACGACGCACTCGAGCTGCTGGCTCCGTGGTTCCTGGAGAGGGCGCTTTACGAAGCGTACTACGAGAGGGAGTACAGGCCGCAGCTGATGCAAGTTGCCCTGGCCACTCTTCTCGCAGGCCTTCCGCCCTTACAGCACTAGCAGAAAAGCAAATTAGCTGGGTTGCACAAGATTGTTCTGTGAGCATAATCGAGAAAGTTAAAACAGGGATACCGGGTTTCGACGACCTACTCTACGGCGGCATACCTAAGAGGAACATCGTGCTGCTGTCGGGCGGCCCGGGAACCGGGAAGACGATCTTCAGTCAGCAGTACATCTACTACGGCCTGGCAAACGGTGAGCCAGGAGTCCTCGTGACCCTCGAGGAGCACCCCGTGCAGGTTCGCCGCAACATGGCGTCCTTCGGCTGGGATGTTAGGAGGTTCGAGGACGAGGGGAAGTTCGCCATAGTGGACGCCTTCACAGGAGGCGTCGGCGAGGCCGCGAAGAGGGAGCGCTACGTTGTGAAGAGCGTGGACGATGTTGGAGAGCTCCTGGACGTGATAAGGCAGGCCATAAGAGAGGTCAAAGCTGAGAGAGTGGTCGTCGACTCCGTCTCAACGCTGTACCTGACTAAGCCAGCAATGGCGCGCTCAATCCTCATGCAGCTGAAGAGAGTCCTGGCAGGCCTGGGAGCCACGTCGATCTTCGTCTCCCAGGTTAGCGTCACCGAGAGAGGCTTCGGCGGGCCTGGCGTGGAGCACGCGGTGGACGGCATTGTCAGGCTGGACCTTGACGAGTACAATGGAGAGCTGATCAGATCCCTGATAGTCTGGAAGATGCGCGGCACAAAGCACGACATGCGGCGCCACCCCTTCGAGATAACTGACAAGGGGGTAATCGTGTACAGCGACAAAGTCGTAAGGTTTAGAGGGCAGTACATATCGTTTGGAGAAGGGGGTGAGCAATGAGCGAAGTACCCCTTAAACCTCTAGGGAAGGAGGACATCAGGAAGCTGGAGCTGTCTCTAATCCTTGGAACGCTCCTCAGGCCAGACGTCATGGATGCCATCAGGAAGGCCGAGGACAAGCTTACCTGGCTCGACTCCCTGATCATTGCCGCTGGAGCCCTCGCTAGGGAGCGCGCAGGCTACTCTCTCGGGAAGATTGCTGAGGAGCTGGGGAGGACTGAGTCCACAATCAGGAACCACCTAACGGGCAAGACCGAGGCGGGCAGGCTCGTAAAGGAGACCTACGACAACCTCGTGAAGGCTGGAGGCAGGTTGGAGCTGGAAGTGCTGCCAGGGGGTAAGGAGGTGGAGGAGCTCCGCGCGAAGGTCTCAGAGCTGGAGGAGAAGCTGAAGAAGGTTAAGGAGACTTTAAGCTCTCTGCTGCAGTCCCTCTAGCTCCCTGAGCGCCTCGAGGTAGACTGCCTCTGCGAGCTCTGCTGACCTTTCCCAGGTGAACATTTTCTCCACGCGCTCGATGCAGCTCTTCCTGATTATCTCTCCGGAGTCTGGGAGCTCTTCCAGCATCCTCCTCAGCTGCTCGTCGGATATCTTCCCTAGGTACCTCTCAAGCGCTCCGGAGCTGGAGGCCTCCATGAAGGCGGCCAGGTCGCGTATCCTGTCGGCGAGCTCGTAAGGATCTCCGGGCTCCACGAAGTAGCCTGTACCCTCGTACCCGTGCTCCCTTATGTCCGCGACTGTCTCCGTGAGGCCGCCGACCTTGGAGGCCACGAGCGGTACTCCGGCCGCCATAGCCTCAAGAGCCATTATGCCGAAGGGCTCCCAGCGCGAGGGGGCAGCGAACACGTCTGCGGACAGGTGTGCGAGCTTGTAGATCGAGGGGGCCACCCCGAAGACCACTCTGACGTTACCTGGGTACTCCCTGGCCAGCTCCATGAGCTGGTAGGCGTAGTCCTCGCCACCCCAGACTGGGAGCACCATTAGGACGAAGCGCGCTGTGCCTAGCTCCTTGACGACGTGGGGTATCGCCTCCGCCAGCACGTCGAAGCCCTTCTGCCTCGCTAGACGCCCAGTTGTTATCACGAGGGGTCCATCACGCTCGAAGCTCTCAACCCTCAGGTCGTCCCTCACAGGAGGTGCTGCTATCTCGCGGAGCTTCTCGTAGAGCTTCGCATCCGGCACCTTCGGCTCCCCCTGCGGCATGGCCCCCAGCGCGTTCAGCAGGAAGTATCTTCTCAGCGAGCGCCTATTAGGCGGCCACTCGCCGGTGAGCGCCCTCAGCTTGTTGCCGTGCTGCGCTAGAACCTCGTCGATCAGCTCCTGGTAGCGCCAGTTGGTTCCGTTGTAAACCACCCTGGCCTTCCCTGCGAGCTCGCTGCCAAGCAGGGTGGACAGCTCGTTCACCATGTAAGACCTGCTCACTGTGACCACGCGATCTGCCTCCAAAGCCCCAAGCCTTTCCGCAATGCCTGAGGAGGCTCTCAGCGCCTCACCGAGGGTCATCCTCCGCCTGGAGCCTCCAACGACTACGTCGTGCTCCCAGTCGAGCGGTAGGCCCGCTGCCTCGAGGAGCTCCTCCCCTAGTTTCTTGCGTACAGCGAGGTGCACGTGGAAGATGAGCGCTGGCCTCCCCCACCCTTCAGTCGCTTGCTTCACCTTCAGCAGAGGGATGACGCTGTGCCAGTCGTGGAAGTGCACTACGCTCGGCTTAGGCAGCCCGAGAAGCTCGGCCTTCCCCAAGGCCTCGGCAATAGCCACCGCGAACTGCACAACCTTAGAGGGCAGGACCTCCTCGGCGTATACACGGGGGTCGTCGAGCGCACCCCCCGACACCAGGACGTAGTGGACTCTCCTCAGCTCCACCCTGCTGAACCTGAACGTGCCCTGGCGGGCTGAGAGCTCCCCAAGCTGCACTCCGCCGTGACGGTCAGCCTCGCCGTGCGCGGGTAGAACAACTACGGAGTCCCAACCCCTCTTGCTGAGCTCCTCCGCCAGGCTGGAGGGCACTTCGGCCAGCCCACCGACCTTGACGAGCGGTGCTGCCTCGAACGTGATCATCCAGACGGCCTGCCTCACCAGCTCACCCTTATCTCCGTCTCGAAAGCTTCACCCGGGTTAAGCGCCACGTTGTAGTTGTAGACTATGCCAAGCCCCTGGTACTCCGACCTCAGACCCCTCTCAGTCCTGAACCACGTGTACAGGGGAGACACCCACACCTCACCGTGCTTGGAGCTCTCTACGACCACCCTTGGTGCTGCCTGAGACCTGAGAACGACAACCCTCGCCCAAGGGCTGGAGAAGCGCTCTGTCGCCGGTCTCTCGCCGGCGCCATCAACCTCGTATGTCGGCAGGGCCTCCGAGTCGTAGGGCAGCCTGGGGGACAGGGACAGCTCCACAGAGAGCCTGAGGTCGGCGAAGACCTTCTCCATGTTCCTCCACTTGTACTTCACCCGCAGAGTCCTGCCCAAGTCCTCCAGCCTGAAAGTTTTGACCACGTAAACCCTGACGAAGCTGGTGGGGCTGAACCAGTTCCTGCCCACGCGGGACAGGCAGACCTCGTCCTCCCCGATGTACTCGACGATGTAGTTGGCGAGCGCAAGATCGCTCGAGTCGACGAAGGGCGTGTTCTCGACCCAGTCGTCGAGCCTGGCCTCCCTCCTCCAGATGTGCTCCCGGAAGGACACCCTCCGGTACCAGTCCGGCCTTGGCGCGCCCTCGCCCAGGTAGGGCTCTGGGTACCTGCTCATCGTGTTCACGAGGTTGTGCTCGAACCCGTCGGCCTTGATGTCGAGCTCGAACACCGTGCCTCCGTCGCTCGGCTTCAGGAAGACGCTGGCAAGGGGGGCTTCCATGACTATTTCGTTCGAGCCGTCCGCGTCGAAGTCGAGCTCCCTGATCACAAGCTTCCTGCCCAGGTAGTAGCCGCCCTCCTTCTCCGCGAGCTTCTCAGCGCGGATAGCGTGCTCGTAGACGGCCTGCCGCAGCAAGGGGATGTATGTTCCCCCGAAGAGGCCGTGCCAGTAGGCGTCGTTGCACTGGGCGAGGTAGTACTCTTCCCAGGCCTCCGCTGGGGCGCCGAGCCTCAGCAGCTTGTCCCTCGTGAACATCAGCCTCTTGTGCATGTTGTTGGACTCCCTGTACTTGCGCAGGAAGTTAGGGAAGTACCCGCCGCTCCACTCGTTCATCTTGTCGTAGCTCCAGGGGCCAAGGTACGCCAGGCCCGCGTAGCCGTAGCGCCTTATGTAGTCCGAGGGTGTTAGGAGCTCGATGTCGCGCGCCCCGTCCAGGTAGTAGAAGAACAGGGATAGCCAGCGCTCCGCCTTGTCTCTCTCCCACCACTCGCCGAACTTCTCGGCATCGCTGCCCCAGAGCACGTACTCGCCCCTCGCCCCATCGAAGCTCCGTATGTAGCTGAGCACTTCCTCGTGGCTACGCCAGGGCAGTATGTACCTGATGGGCCCGTCTATGAACAGCACTCCGACCTTCCTGCCGGAGTACTCGACTAGCACGGCCCGGCGCACGTACTCCCTGGGCAAGCCCGACCTGTAGCCAACCTCGTCGTCCAGCAGCACATACCGGTAGCCGGTCTCCTCTAAAAGGGGGGGCAGCGTTGGATCCCAGACTCTCTCGGGCAGCCACGCCCCTCTGACGCTGACTCCCAGCAGCCCTTCCACAAGCTGCCTACCTCTCTTAAGCTGCTCCAGCTTATCCTCGGGGGGTAGGAGGATGAGGGGGCTTTCGGTGTACGTACCTCCAAGCACCTCGAACCTGCTGCTCTGGATAACGCTCCTGAGCCTCTCCAGGAACTCGGGGTATCTGTCTCTCCAGTAGCGGAGCAGGGGGCCGCTGAAGTGCAGCGTTAGCCTCAAGTGCTTGTACCTCTCGAGAAGGGACAGCAGCATCTCGTAGGAGTTTCTCTGTATCCTGTCGAGAACCAGGAGGCTCTGCCCTACAGGCTGGTGGAAATGCAAGGCGAATATGAAGATGCTTTTCGCCATCGCCATAATCCAGTTTGCTACTTTATAAAAACGCATGGTTGCGTGAAGCAGTAAACGAGGGGGCGAACCTACAGAGGACACTTGGCTGGCAGGCCTAGCGCTAGAGCAGCGAGTGTCGTGAAAGCGGGGATTGTGAGGTTGTCCTCGGGCGAAAAGTACTCCGCCGCTGCAGCTACCAGCGATACTAGCACGCTCTCCACCGCGGGGGTGCCGATGCCCAGCAGCAGGAGTAGGTAGGTAAGTGCTGCAAGGGCGTCGCCGGTCAGGGACTTCTCCCTGCCCATTACTAGGTTGCTGAGCGATGCTACAGGGTCCACGACAGCTATCGCGAGGAGGCCGTAGAGCGCGTGGCAGGGTGATAGTAGTAGGCTGGTCACCCCGCCTATCACCCCATACAACAGTCCCACATAGCCCTCCCTCTTCTCGTAGTCTCGCTCGAGCAGCTCGATCTGCTGCTCTACGAAGTTGAAGATGCTCTCCATCGCTTCTTCAAACGCCTTGAGAGGCCCTCTCAGCTGGTCCCCCAGGCTGGATATGTGATCCTCTAGATCTCTTCTAAAGACCGCTAGGCGCCGCCTCAGCACAACTCTCTTAGCAGCAACGGCGTTGAGCGCGGCCGCCGCGAACAAGCCCAGGGCGTAGTAGGAGTAAATGTTGAGAGGCTGGGGCAGCGCGCAGAAGTAGGGCAGTATCAGGAGGAGGGAGAGGACCACGTGGACGAGCTTCCTGTAAACCTCCCGTGTGAACACGCTCATCTCACAGCGCCTCGAGGGTGTACGCCAGCGGGATGAAGCCAAGCCTCAGCAGGTTCTCTGCGAGGTGCGGGTGCTCTTCAAGAACTCTCCCGTCGAAGACGACGTACTCGCGCATAGAGGTGCTGCCATCCTGGCCTCTCAGGACTTTCCACAGCACGTGTGCTCTTTTGTCAGCGGAGAAGACCTTCATCAGCGCGCACAGCCTCTCGCCGCTCTCCGATGCCTTGCAGGCAAAAAGGTACTCGCTGAAGGGCGTGAGGGAGCCTGCGTCACCAGTCTTGTAGAACTCCAGGACCTTCTCCTTGGATATGTCGAGCACCCTGAAGCCGTCCGACTGGAGGTAGCTCTTCACCTTTCTCAGCACCATGAGCTCCAGGAAGTCCTCGTAGGCAGCTTTGTCGCTTATTGTGGCGCTGGGTATGCTGAGCTCCGAGGACACGAGGACGGCCCCGTTCAGCGGGTCCTTCAGCTTGAATAGCAGCCTGCTGGGTGCATCGGAAAGCCTGGCTACCTTCAGCTCCGACTTGTTGGCGCACTTCCTGCACAAGGCCCACTTATCAGGTATGTGCACGATACGCCCGCAACCGGAGCACTTCTTCCAGACACCGTTAATGAACCTCCACTCGACCCTCACGCTGGAGCCGCTGACGTCGATTATCGCGTAGTTGCCAATAGGCTCACCGCTCTTTGCAAGCCTGTCGAGCCTCGCGACGTTTACGTACCTCACACCGTTGAGCTCCACATCAAGGCCGCCGAAGCTGTGGCTGTGACCAAAGATGTGGACAACAGGCCTGTACAAGCTCACCAGGTAATTGACCTCTGGCACACCCGCGTGAAGGGAGTGCTTGTAGCTGTCGATCAGCTTGCCCTTGTCCAGCACGCTGAAGGGCGGGTAGTGGGTGACAAGCACCACGCTTCTAACGCCACGAGGCACCTCGTAGGGCTCCGCCCGCCTGCCGTGCCCCACGAGCATCACGTCGCCGAAGAGGATGGGCCCCGTAGAATCCAGGTCGAAGACTCGAGAATCACCGCAGCCCTCCTCCACATCCCAGTTACCTTTGACGTAGTACACGTTCTTTCCCAGCCCCTCTGCCAGAGCCCTGAGGATCCTGCACATGCTGCCAGGTCGCTGCGGGTTGCCTATATCGCCTGCTGCTACAACGATGTCGTAGCTCACACTCTCCTTCTTCACCCAGTCAATGAACTTCAGAGCTATGTCCTCCTTGCCGTGAACATCCGAGAGAGCAAGCATCCTGAGACGACCCAAGCAGACCACCGCCCCGCCATGTGTTAACAAACCCCCCTCAACCGAGAGGAATATAAGGTGAGCGGTGGCGCGCTCGTGCGCCGCAGTGCGGCAAAGAGTATTTATACTCCTTCCACCTGCACTGAGAACGCTGGCGCGCCCCGGTCGTCTAGCCCGGTCAGCCTGCACGAGGGCCGCGAGGATATCGGCCTCTCGAGCCGAAGATCCCGGGTTCAAATCCCGGCCGGGGCACCAGTTCTCCCAGGAGGATGCCGCCCGCAGCCCTGTGAGAGAAAAACAAATATTCCCGGCAAAAGTAAGGAGAGGGAGCCCCGGTAGCTCAGCGGGTAGAGCGTCGGCCTTGTAAGGGTTCACAGAAGGGGGTTCGAGAGAGCCGAAGGGCCCGGGTTCGAATCCCGGCCGGGGCTCCAGCGCTTCTCGCTACTCCTCCCAGGATTCCCAGAACTGCTCGTTCTCCTCAGCGGTGTGCCAGCTTATGGCTTCACCGTCAAAGCCACGTAGGCTATCGTAGAGAGCAGGAACAAAAGTAGTATCACCAGGGATGCTATCCTTCGCCTCTTCCTCGGCATGCCCACCACCCAGCAGCAGGGCTACAGCGGACAGTAGGAGACCTACCGTTATAAGCGTTGCCGGCGTGTAGAGCCCAGTGAGGAAGCCCAGTGTGCTGGGCAGGTTGACCTCGGGAGAGGGGGTCACGCCCCCCTGGACTGGCTCCTCCGGCTTAGCACCTATACCTATGAATGTGACCTCGCCGTTCCTGAGTACTGCGACTGTGGGATAGCTCGTGATGTTAAGCCTCCTCAGGATATCAGAGGAGGACAGCCTGCCAACAGGCCAGGTGATGTTGTTCTCCTTAACGTACCCGGATAGCGCGGTGTCGTCATCGAGTGGGGAGACCGTCAGGGATACGACTAGGGTGTTATTCATAGAGGATATCCTCCTGAGGGTTGGCAGGATATCGCGGCAGCCACTGCACTGCGTGTAAAAGAACTCTACGACGACGGTTTTATCAGAGCTGAGGTGTGCCAGGTCGACTACGCTACCGTTCACCAGCACCACCTGGAGGCTCCCGATGCTGGTGTTGAGCCTCCTGTAGCTCAAGACCCTGGAGCTAAGCTCCGCTGCCACCCGCTCGGCAGAGGACTCGCGGAGAGACCCTGCTCTCTCGCAGACAACCTTGATGGTGATGTTGAGGTCTCCGGTCAAGAGCACAGGGCTGCTGACATTGCTCCTGCAGATGTGGCCGGGGGCCTGCGCGTAGAAGCTGTACAGCCCTCTCTCAAGGGGCACGCTCAGCTTCCCAGAGATATTGAGCCTGGTGCTAGCGGCTCCGCTTGAGATCTCCACACTTACCTGTTTCCCTCCTTCGACGACGAAGCTTACCCAAGAGACCTGGGGCTCGAGGATCAGCGTGGCGTTAACTCCGCCCGCGTCGACCTTTAAGGTGGCCTTCCCGCTCCGGTAGCCCGGCGCCTTTGCCTCCACCACGTACTCGCCGGTGGGGAGCTCCACTCTTGCATAGCCTTCCTTGTCTGTGCGGGCCGACGCAGCGGAAGACCCCTCGAAGCTCAGCATGGCTCCTGGGATTGGATTACCCTTCGCGTCGAGAACGCGGATCATCACAAGCCCTCTTCGAAGGACTACCCTGCTCAGGACGGCGGTCAGGTTGTAGTAGGGGGTATCCACCTTCACCGTGGCGCTCCAGGGGCTGTAACCCTCCTTGGTCACCTCCACGGTGTAGCTACCGGGCTTCACCTCAAGCGAGACTTCTCCTCGAGCCCCGGACGTCGCCATCTTGAAGAAGTTCTCCGAGAGCACCCTGACCGTAGCATCGGCAACGGGTCTGCCGTCCGGATCCAGGACGCGCACGAGGAGCTTCGACCTGTCGAGAAGCTTCAGCCAAGCCAGCTTCCTGATCGGGTACAGAGCGGCAGCTGAGCCCTCCCCGGCGAGGACTGAGGAGGGAGGGGAGGGCGCCATGTCCCACTGGATGTCGTAGCCAGCTAAGCGCACAACCCTGTCCCCCTCGAGGGATAACACCTGCACCTCGGGTATCGAGAACACGACAAGGTGGGATGCCAGCGGGGCGATTAAGGACTTTGGGGGCAGCGGGGCTAGCCTGCGGCAGTCCAGAGTGAGGGAGCAGCGCCAGAGGTCGTACTCCTCAGAGACCATGAGGAAGCCGTCGGCCAGGGGCAGCACCTGCCTCATCGGCGGCGCGCCTCTCTTCTCCGCGGCTAGCTTCAAGTCCGGTAGCGAGAGGAGAAGGAGCGAGTTATCCAGCGCGCGCTGCACAAGGAGGTAGCCTCCAGAGATCCCCTTGACCCTCGAGAGGCCTGTACGCACCTCGGAGACCTTCTGCACCTTGCTCCCGAGCCTGTAGACCTCGATCACGTTCTCTGTCTGCTCGCAGAGGTGGCACGAGAGGTTCAGGGTCTCCGCGATCAGATAGTTCTCCCAGATGTCTAGCGAGAACACTCTTACTAGCACAGCGGAGGAGAAAGCATCCCTCTCGAAAACCCTCGCACCCTCGTCAACCTTGTACACGACCAGCCTGTCCAAGGGGTACCTAGAGCTTGCGTCATAGTAGTACCTGGCGACAAAGGCCAGGAAGCGCCCATCGCCAGAGACGGCCGCGCTGCCGACCCCGAACTCCCCCTGCTTCAAGAGCCTTCTGGAGGAGACTCCCCCCAGAGAAGAGGTGTTGAGGATGTGCAGCACCCCGGTGCTGTCGATGAGGTATGCCAGGCTACCTGTTACTAGGATACGCTCCACGAAGGCTCCCACGAAGACGTAGCTCCACTCGATCCCACCGGTGGAGTTCAGGATCAGGCAGGATCCATCTGCAAGGCACGCGAGGAGCCTGCCTCCGGGGACTAGGGCCGCCGAGGTTACTGCGCGCTGCATGTCCTGCTGCAGGAAGTATAACGCGGGCTGGGCTAAAGCTGTCAGGCCCAGCAGCGGGAGTATGCATAGTAGTAGCAGCAGTGCTCTCATTCTACCTCCTTCAGCAGGATCCTCATGGGTATGCCGTTGAGCGTCTCAACAAGTATTGTAAAGCCTCCGGCCTCCGAGGCCAGCGCGGAGCTCTCAAGCCGTGCCAGAAGCTCCCTCACGTTCCTCAGCGCCTCGAGGGAGTCCCTCTGGGACTCGAGAACCTCCTCGAGCACGGTTAGCTCGTCCACGGCTCTCGCGTTGATGACGAGCTTCAAGCCCATGTAATCGATCTCGTTCAGGGTGGGAAGCTTCTCGCCCAGGAGGTCCTCCAGCACCCTCTCTATTGCGCGCACTCTCTCCGCCTTCGCTCTCACAGCCTCGTAGCGCTGCTGCAGCGCGCTCAAGCTCTTCTGCAGCGCGGCTATCTGTGAGTCCAGGTAGCGAAGCAGTTCCTCGAAGCTGTTGAACTGGAGCAAGTTGTACGCCATACTCAACTCTAGTGTGCACTCTACTTTGTGTATTTAAAAAGGATAGCGCGGGGGGCCGGCGTGATAAGCTGGTATAGCGAAGAGCATTCAAGCGAGCGCGCTAACCACCGAACCTCCTCTGCCTCCTCTGGTAAAGCCTGATCGCCCTCAGCAGGTCTATGCGCCGGAAGTCCGGCCAGTAAACGTCGAGGAATACCAGCTCTGAGTAGGCAATCTGCCACAGAAGGAAGTTGCTTATCCTCATCTCGCCGCTCGTGCGTATGACAACGTCGGGCTCTGGGTAGGGCTGGTCCCCGGTGTAGAGGTACTTCTCGAAGACCTTCTCATCCAAGCTCTCGGGGTCGAGCTTCCCGCTGAGAGCATCGCGAACAATCCTTCGCACAGCATCCACTATCTCCCTTCTCCCCCCATATGCCAGGGCCAGGTTGAGATAACGCTCGCTGTACTTTCTGGTTCTCTCCTCAAGCCGCTCGATCTTAGACGCTATGTGCGGCGGGAGGAGGGACCTATCCCCGACGACCCTAACCCGCACCCTGCGCCTGTCGAGCTCCTCCGAGCTAATGAGCTCGTCCAGCTTCTCGGAGAGTATATCGAAGATGTTTTCGAGCTCCTCCCTACTCCTCCTCGCAAGGTTCTCCGTCGAGAGGACGTAGAGGGTGACTGTCTTTACACCTAGGTCGTAGCACCACCTTAAGACCTCTTCGACTTTACGCGCACCCCACCTGTGCCCTGCTGTCGGCGGGAGCCCTCGCTCGCGAGCCCAGCGCCTATTCCCGTCCAGTATGAACGCCATGTGCACAGGGACAGGGGCCCTCCGAACCTCCCTCTCCAGTAGATACTCGTAGAGCCTGTACACCCCTAGGAGCCTGGCAGCGGTTCGCCATAGCGACCTCACAGATTACCGCCAGCCTTTTCTGGCCCCCGGGCGGTAAATTTCCTTGATGCTCAGGGAGCTCTTCAGGAGGCTGGAGGAGGTCGAGGACCTCGTGGCCACGGTAAAATCCCTTATAGACCACACCAACTTGAGACCCGACGCTACGCTCGAGGATCTCGAGAGAACATGCCGCGAAGCTCTGAGCTACGAGCTCTACGGGTGCTGCGTCCCACCTTTCTACGTCAGGCAGGCGAGGCAGATCCTCCGCGATAAAGTGAGAGTGGTCACAGTAGTCGGCTTCCCGCACGGCAACGTCCCAGCTGACGCGAAGGTCTGGGAGGCGAGGCGGGCCTTCGAGGACGGGGCTGACGAGGTGGACATGGTGATTAACCTGAGCCTGGTCAGGTCTGGGAAGCTGGAGGCAGCACTCGAGGAAGTAGAGCAAGTGCTCGAGGTCGCCCGGAGCTACGGTGGGGTTCTCAAGGTGATCGAGGAGACAGGCTACCTGAGCGAGAGCGAGGTGCTGGAGCTCACACGCGGGCTCGCAAGGCTTGGGGTAGACTTCGTGAAGACCTCCACGGGCTTCGGGCCGAGGGGCGCGACACTCGAGGACATCCTAGTCATGAGGAGAGGGGTTGAGGGCAGCAGGACGAGAATCAAGGCTGCCGGTGGCATTAGGACGGGGCTGCAGGCCCTCATGTTTTACGCCTTGGGGGCGGATAGGATAGGTACCAGCAGCGGGACGAGGATCGTTGACGATGTAATACGTCTTTTGTCGAAAGAAGGATAATTGGCCGTAGAAGCTTTTTTATACGGGAAGTGGCATCGCTTCTGCGCATGAAACCTCTGGCATCCATAATAGGCTACGGCGCCTACATCCCCCGGTACCGCATCGAGGCTAAGGAGATCTCCAGGGTTCACACAGGTGGGGCCGAGAGAGCGCCGGTGAGGCAGAAGAGCGTGCCGGGGCCCGACGAGGACTCCCTGACGATAGCGTATGAGGCGGCGCGGTACGCGCTGAGGAGAGCGGGCATCGACCCGTCGCTGGTCGAGGCGCTCTACATAGGCTCGGAGAGCCCGCCGTACGCCGTCAAGCCCTCTGCCACGGTTATCGCGGAGGCGCTGGGCTTCTCGAGGAAGCTCTACGGGATAGACATGGAGTTCGCCTGCAAGGCTGGAACCACGGCGATCATCAGCGTAGCTGCGCTCGTGAGCTCGGGCGTCATCAGGTACGGGATGGCGATAGGCACCGACACGGCCCAGGGCAGGCCTGGCGACGAGCTAGAGTACACAGCTGCCGCCGGCGCAGCTGCGTTCCTCATCGGGCCGAGCTCCCCAGAAGCCGTGGCGACCATAGACCACGTGTACTCGTACGTCACGGACACGCCTGACTTCTGGAGGCGTGAGGGCGAGAAGTACCCGATGCACACCTTCAGGTTCACGGGCGAGCCCGCCTACTTCCACCACATAATCAGCGCCGCCAGGGGCCTGATGGAGGAGGCGGGGCTAAAGCCCGAGGACTTTGACCACGTGGTGTTCCACCAGCCGAACGTGAAGTTCCCGCAGAGGGCTGGCGAGCTGCTGGGCTTCAAGCCTGAGCAGATGAAGTACGGGCTGCTCTCCGGGGAGATAGGGAACACATACGCAGCTGCTTCCCTCATCGGGCTGGCGAACGTGCTGGATAATGCTAAGCCGGGAGAGAGGGTGCTCGTGGTGTCCTTCGGCAGCGGCGCTGGGAGCGACGCGATCTCCCTCACGGTGGGCGAGGGCGTGGAGAAGGTGCGGGACAAAGCCCCTACCGTGGCGAAGCTGGTCGCACGCTCTAAGCTGGTAGACTACGCGCTCTACCTGAGGTACAGGGGAATGATACTGCGGTGATCGGCATGAGGAGGGTCTTCATAGCGGGTGTAGGCGCCACTAGGGTGGATGAGCACTGGGACAGGAGCCTCAGAGACCTGATGCGCGAGTCCTCCCTGAAGGCGATACAGGACTCGGGGCTCTCGAAGAAGGATATAGAGGCTATCTACGTTGGTAACATGTCCTCGGGGTTCCTCCAGGGCCAGGAGCACCTGGGCTCGCTACTGGCAACATGGATAGGAGTGCCGGGCGTTGCTGCCGCTAAAGTTGAGGCTGCATGCGCGAGTGGCGGGGCAGCTTTGCACCAGGCCTACTTGGCGGTGAGATCGGGGGTGTACGACTGCGTGCTCGTGGTCGGCGTCGAGAAGATGACTGACGCCTACACCGGCGATGTGACAGACGCGCTTGTGATGGCGGAGGACCAGGAGTACGTGGCGTTCACGGGTCTCTCCTTTGTGGCTCTTAACGCCTTCGTCTACCGGTACTACATGAAAAAATACGGTGTGAGGCAGGAGGACATAGCGTACTTTGCTGTCCACGACCACAAGTACGCGGTCAATAACCCGCTGGCCCAGTACCCGAGGCCCATAACCCTCGACGAAGTGATGAAGTCCCCCCTCGTGGCAGACCCGATACACCTGCTCGAGAGCGCGCCCATAGGCGATGGCAGCGCAGCCCTGGTTCTGTGCTCCGAGGAGAAGCTCAAGGCTCTCGGCAAGGATGTCCACCTGGAGATAGCAGGCAGCGCGGTCGCCACAGACGTGTTCAGCCTTCACGAGAGGGCAGATCCTACAACCCTCCTAGCCACGGTGAAGGCGGCGAGGAAAGCATTCTCCATGGCGTCGATAGAGCCTAAGGACGTTGACGTGCTCGAGGTTCACGATGCGTTCACAGTCCTCGGCGTGATACACCTGGAGGACATGGGGTTTGCGAAGAAGGGAGAGGGCTGGAGGCTGCTCAAGGAGGGGCAGCTCGAGAAGGACGGAGACCTGCCGACGAACACCATGGGCGGGCTCAAGGCGCGGGGGCACCCCGTTGGGGCGACAGGCATCTACCAGGTCTACGAGATCACCCTGCAGCTCAGAGGGGAGGCGGGCAAGAACCAGGTCCCTGATCCAGAGGTGGGGGTCGCGCAGAACGTCGGGGGAGTTGGGGGCACTGTAGCCGTCCACGTCGTGAGGAGGGTGAGGTAGGATGGCGTACCTGAGGAGCGTACCCAGGGTTTGGCGCGAGAGGGAGATCAAGTACCGCTTGATAGGTGGCGCCTGCAGGAGCTGCGGGAGGAGATTCTACCCATACAGGCAGACCTGTCCCGCGTGCGGGAGCGAGGAAGTCGAGAGAGTAAAGCTGCCGGAAACGGGGACCGTTGAGGTATTCACAGTTGTCAGAAGCCCGCCGAGTGAGTTCGCAGAGCAAGCTCCCTACGTCGTAGCGCTGGTAAGGCTAGACGATGGAACACTTGTGCCAGCCCAGATAACGGACGTTGACCCCGGCGAGGTCTACGAGGGCATGCGCGTGGAGGCTACTTTGAGACGCTACAGGACGCAGGGCGAGAGGGGGATAATCGAGTACGGCATCAAGTTCAGACCCCTCATCCAGTAAAAGCAATCATTTTTTTCCAATAGGGCTTCGCCCTCACCGAACTTTCTGCATTATCGCGATGAAGAAGCCCTCGGTTCTGTGAAGGTGCGGGAATGCGCGGTGTACGCAGCAGCTGAACGGGAATTTGGGGTAGCCCTGGCTTAGCTTAAAGCGTCGCAGGCCTGCGAGAGCAACTCTCTCCAGCAAGCTCTGCACAACTTCCTCCCCCTCCTCTGGGAATAACGAGCAGGTAGAGTACACGACGAAGCCCCTGGGGCGCAGGTTCTCAAGTGCCGAGCGGAGCATGAGGAGCTGGGTTTCCTGGAGGCTCTCCAGGGCTTGGGGAGTTAAGCTCCACAGCGCTAGCCGCAAACCTGGATCTCCCCCGATCGCGCCGCTGTTCGTACAGGGTGCGTCCACGAGAGCCGCAGAGGCCTCCTTCGAGGCGCGGAAGAGGCGGCTATCCGCCTGCACCAGGTGGACCGCGGCGTAGCCGCCTACGAACTCTCTGCAGCTAGCGAGCCTACGAGAAGATATGTCGATGGCGAGTATCGTCGCTCCCCCCCGCAGCGCTGCGAGGAGCTGAGTTTTCAGGCAGGGTGCTGCAGCAGCGTCTACTACGAAGCCCTCCTCCTCCACCTTATCCGCAAGCACCTCGGCGACAAGCACGCTAGCTTTATCCTGGTACACACCGAGCGAGGAAGGGATTTCAGGCAGGGGCTCGTCCTCGGGCACGTCCAGCTCAAAAAGATAGTCAACCTCGGGGTCCCTCCTGGCCTTCAACCCGCGCGCCCTGAGGTACTGCTCAAGCTCGTCGCTCCTCCCAGGGGCTGCCGCTCTGATCCAGACAAACCTCCTGTAGAGGCTGCGAGCAACCTTCACCGCCTCCTTCTCCCCCAGCAGCTCCACCAGGCGATGCGCCAGTAAAGGTGGGATTGAGTACTTCAAGCTCAACGCCTCATGCACCCGGAGACCTTCCGCGGCGCGCTCAAGCGAGTCCTCGGAGACCTTGCGGAGGATGCCGAGCATCCTGTTAGTGAGTAGACCTCCTCTCGCGCTAGCAACCCTGCCGAGACCCTCAGGAGCCTGGAGCACCAGGGGCAGGGCTGCGTAGAAAGCAGCTCTGCGCCGAAGGGGGGCTTTCTCGAGGTTGTGCAGCCGGAGCAGGTACTTCGAAGCCCCGATCTCCAGCAGCGCATGCCGAGCCAGGACGTACGATGCCCGGACCTCCTCGCCCCCCAGCTCTACCCACTGCAGCGCCTGCTTGAAGGCGTAGTCCAGAGTGGTCCTCCTCCTCTCGATGAACTCCAAGGTGTAAACTACTGCCCGGAACACCCTTGGGGTTAGAGACTCAGCAGCCTCCGCCAGCGAGGTGGAAGCCCCGGCGCGCACGAGACCCTCGACACCTGCTATGGGAGAAGCCTTTGAAGCGCAAACGAGAGAAGGTAGCTCGCGTAGAATGCCGTGAAGACGGCCACGAAAGCTCTCTCGTTGGGGAGCTTACCCGACACCTTCAAGGAGGCTGTGAGAAGGCCCAGGCTCGCGACTTGCACGAGCCTGAAGAGCAGCCCGCGCAGGAAGGGGTCCTCGAGGAAGCCGCCCAGCAGCGTTACCAAGTGCAACGGCACCACAGAGAAAGAAACCATGCCCAGAAGGTTTACCGCTAAGCCTCCAGAGCCGCCGAGCAGCCTGCCAGCAGCTCTCAGCAGCAGTACGAGCACTGCTAGCCCGAAGAGCCCCAGGGCAGCCCTTCCCAGAGGACCGGCGGAGCCCACGTATACCGCGTCAAGGATGAAGCAGACCTGGCCTGGTAGGAGTGCTTCAAGGAATATCAGCGCTACCGCAGCTGCGAGAGACAGGAGGGATAGGTAAACCTGGTTGTACAACACCGCAACAACATCCTCTGGAACAAGTACTCTCAAAAACCGCTCCAGGTGAGATGGGTAAGCCCCCCTTGAGAACAGGCTGCGCAGCCGCGCCTCATTCTCCACCATGTACCTGTACAGCTTCAACCCCTCGCTCGTGAGGTGGTACTTCCTCTTCTCGTTCTTCGAGACGAAGCCCGCAAGGCCGTCAAGGTTGTAGTAAAGGTTACCCGTGCTCGTGCCCACTATCGACTTCAACTCTGAGAAGGAGACCTCCCCCCTTTCCCCTAGCACCGCTATTATCTTGCGCTTGTAAGGGTTGCCTAGGATCGAGTAAACCTTCTCGAGGAGCTCGCCGGGATTCTCCTGCATACCCAAGTCCCCGACTGCAGTCGGTTATTATGGGTTACCCCGCTCGGCTCGGGGCTCACCCGCGTCCTCGTCAGCCACGGCTAACGGTTAATATGGCGGCCAAGCAACTCCAGGGGGGAGGGCTCAGTGATGGAGACTGCCGGGCTCATCCTCTCGATAGCAGTGCGGGTGAAGGGCGAGAGGGAGCTGGAGGAGGTAGTGGAGAGGCTCAGAGATGCAGGGGTTGAGAGCCTGTGGATCCAGCTTCACGTTGATGCTGAGACCTTGCAGCAGGCAAGCCTCTGGGACCTCCTAGACCCAGTTCACGACGCGGGAATGCGTATAGCGTCAGTCCGCGTGGTGAACGTAAACCCGGGGACCGAGCTGATCGAGAAGCTGGCTGTAGTAGCAAGCGAGACTGCGGGACGAACAGCGATCATCAGCTCGCCGGGCGCGCAGGTCCTCGAAGCCCTTGGAGACTGGCTTCAGGTGTTCGCAACCTACCGGGCGAGACTCCTCATTGAACCGAGGTCGGCTCGAGAAACACGCCAGCTGTACAAGGTTCTGAGAGAGCTTATCGGGGGTGTTCTGGGCATATCGCAGGTGCAGGAGAACTTCCCCTCGACCGAGCACTTCCTTCGCGTGCTAACCCCCTACCTGCAGCTGACTCGTAACGTGCAGGTATCCAACTACGGGGAGGAGGGGGCCGCGAGAATCCTCACGCCAGGAACCTACAATAACCCTTTACTGCTGCGCACGCTCGTGAGCCGTGGCTACAGCGGGCAGCTGACAATCGGGTACGAGAGAGCACCCACCAGCATACCCTTCCTGCTGGAGGAGCACAGGGCGGTTGGCAGCTTCCTGAAGTCTCTCGAAGAGAAGATCTAGCTATTCCAACGTGACCTCTAAGACTATATAGCCCGAGTACCCGCAGTCTGCGCAGATGTAAAGCGTGGGCGTTACCCCCAGTACACCCAAAGGTATCAGCCTGGGAGAACCGCAGACCGGGCACAGTCTCAAGCCCCGCCCCACCCCTAGCTCGAGCCTCGGAGTGAGCAGCTCGACCTCCTCTTCGCTCACGCCTAGCTCGCGCAGCCTCCTCAAAACCTCCTCCTTCGGAGCACGCACCCTAGCCAAGCAGCCACCACCCTCCAAGCGCTCTGAGTCCGCGACCATGTCGCGGAAACTCTCGATGATGGCACAATCCCCCATGAGGTACACGTCGCCGCCCACATCCACGATGCGTAGCCTGCCCACGGCCCACCGCGGCAGAGCGCGCCGAGCATTATTAAAAGCCAGCTTCGTTCACGACCCCGTGCCGGTAAGCCGCTGGAGGCTAAGAGCTCTAACCACGGCTGCCACTGCACTCATAATGCTAGCGTCCATACTGGCCGGCTACAACCGCCAGCTTACGCTGGGAGAAGCCGAGACGCTAATTAAGCCTGCTGCCGACTACTACGAGAAGCTCCGAGCGAGCGGCAGCGAGGCAGCAGCCGCGCTAGAGCTGTTCTCCTCGTGGCTGGTATACGTGGTCATGTGCGATCTCCCGATCGCCGGGCTCGTGGTGGCAGCGTACGTGGGCTACAGCGTAGGCGTTCTCAGCAAAGCCTTCGAGGTGCACCCGGTGGTACTCACCGAGGACGTCCTATTATCATCGACCAGCAGCGTGCTGCTGCTAGCCGCACTAACGCTAGCAGCGGCGGAGGGGCTTTACCTCTCCGTAATCATGCTCAGGAAAAGGGAGCAGTGGGAGCCCCTCGAGACGGCCGCCCTCGTGCTTCTTCAAGCATCACTCGTAGCGCTCGCAAGCATTCTTGGGGCGGCAGCCATCCTGGGCTGACTGAGCCACATATGGGAATGCGTGGAGGTCGCAATAGGGTAGTGGAGGAGGCGAATAGTACCTCTTAATCAGCTAAATTTAAGCATGCGACTTCATGCTTAAATCGAAGAGCATGGGCACGGAGCTCCGTTTTAAGACGCTGAGCGACGTTGAGGTGTCTGGCAGGACTGTCGGCGTGCGTGTCGACTTCAACTCCCCAGTCGATCCCGCGACTAAAAGGCTCTTAGACACCTCGAGGATCCGAGCGCACGCGGAGACCACTCTCAAGGAGCTTATCGAGAGGAGAGCAAAGGTCGTCGTGATCTCCCACCAGGGTAGGAAGGGCGACCCCGACTTCACCAGCCTGCGCGAGCACGCCGAGAAGCTGGCGGAGATGCTCCCAGCCCCAGTGAAGTTCGTGGACGACATCTTCGGGGAGAAGGCGGTCTCCAGCATACAGGCGCTTAGGGAGGGCGAGGTGCTGGTGCTCGAGAACGTGAGGTACTGGGATGGTGAAACAAAGAGCGCGAGCCCAGAGGAGCACGCTAGGTCGGAGTTGGTGAGGAGGCTTGGGCCTCTCTTCGACGTTTACGTCGTGGACGCCTTCTCGGCTGCCCACAGGCCCCACGCGTCGCTAGTGGGCTTCGCCCCAGTGGTTAAGCACTACGTGGCGGGCAGGGTTATGGAGAAGGAGCTCAGAGCCCTGTACAGGGTGCGCAACAACCCAGAACGGCCCTGCGTGTACATCCTGGGCGGCGCTAAGGCGGAAGACACTGCCGACGTGCTGGAGAGCGTGCTGGGCGAGAACATCGCGGACACGGTCCTCACTGGGGGGCTTGTGGCCAACCTGCTGCTGCACTCAAAGGGCTTCAAGCTGGGGGATCCGAACGTCGCGGTGCTGCGCGAGAAGGGCTTCCTAGAGCTAGAGCCAAGGCTGAAGAGCATCCTTGACAAGTTCGGCGACCGCATCGCTCTGCCAGAGGATCTCGCGGTGGACGAAGGAGGCAAGAGGAAGGAGGTAGACCTGGGGTCTCTGCCCACCCAGAGCTTGATTAAGGATATCGGCTCGAGGACTATCGAGAAGTACGCCCGCATAATCAAGGGAGCGAAAACCATCGTGATGAACGGCCCGATGGGCGTATTCGAGGAGAGTGAGTTTAGCTTGGGGACCCGCGGTGTCTTCGAAGCCATAGCGTCCTCCAGGGCGTTCAGCCTGATAGGTGGAGGCCACACGATAGCTGCAGCCTCGAAGCTGGGCTATGCGGACAAGATATCTCACGTCAGCACCGGTGGCGGAGCGCTAATCGAGTACCTGACCAAGGGGACTCTGCCGGTAGTAGAGGTTTTGAAGCAGTACGGGAAGTAGAGGCCTCGGAAAAGGAAATATTGCTCTTTTTCTCCCCGTAAGCCGAGAGCGGGATGAAAAAGTCGTGGAGCTCCTTTCTCTACGAGGAAATCCCAGAAGGAGGTACCCTAGTGGTCGGAATCCCAGACGTAGGCCTCGTGGGCCCCATCAGCACGTCGCACCTAGTCAAAGCATGGGAGCTGCGAAGCGTAGGCTACTTCGACTCGCCCGACCTGCCCCCAGTGATCCTCTTCCACGACGCATCGCCTCTTATGCCTATGAGGCTCTACGGAGGGTACAAGGGCAACGACTACGTGCTCGTACTGCACTCGGACGTCGCGATCCCCCCGCAGGGCATTCACAGCCTGGCCTCATTCGTGGTGAGCTTCACACAGGAGAAGAAGCTGCGCAGAGTGTTCCTACTAGGGGGGATCGCGGTGCAGGAGAGACTGAATATAGAAACTCCGAAAACCTATGCGGTGTCAGTCGACAAGGATCTACTATTCTACGCCCAGGAGAGGGGGGTCGAGCCCCTGAGGGAGGGCTTCATCGGGGGTGTGTACGCCCAGATACTGAAGGAGGGGTACAAGGCCAGAGTGCCCGTGCTCGCCCTGCTCTCGGAGTGCTTCCTCAACTACCCTGACCCGGGAGCTTCTGCCTCGACGCTCCAGGCCTTCTCCAAGATCACAGGGCACAGCATAGACGTGAAGCCGCTGCTCGAGCAGGAGGAGGAGATCAGGCTGAGGCTCAGGGAGATGATGAAGCGCACGATGGAGGCTATGCGTGGAGTCGGCAAGGAGTACGAGTACACGATACCCGCGCTCTACGTGTGAGGGGGTGGCTATGGGCGAGGGGTTCTGGGGGTTTGACGAGATCCTGGCCGAGTTCAGGAGAATAAGGAGGGCCATTGAGGACTTCGAGCGCAGCTTCTTCGAGAGGGTGTTCGGGCCTGAGGAGAGAACAGCAGTACCCCTTTACGAGGTGCGCAGGCTCTCGGACAGGATAGTGGTGTGCGCAGACCTTGCAGGTGTCAGGAGCAAGGAGGACGTAGAGATCTCTCTCGAGGGCAACACCCTCAGGATAGACGCGCGCCTTCAGCGCAGGTTCAGCATGGAGGGCTTTGCGTTCAGCAGGGAGGGCATCGAGAGGTACCACCTGGAAGTGCCCCTTCCGGAGAACATCGACCCTGAGAATGTGAGGGCGAGCTTCAAGAGAGGAATACTAGAGGTGGTGATACCCCTCAAGCAGAAACGCGTAAAAATAAAAGTTGAGTAGAACTCTCCGAGCGGGGCAGCTCACTTGATGGACCTCAGCCTATCGATGAGCTCATTTACATCCTCAATCCTCGTGACCGCCAGCGGGATGTTCTCCCGCCTTGCGATCTCCAGCCCTAGCTCGTCCACCTTTTTGACACCATGCAGCACAACGAGCGCCGGCCTCAAGCCCCCCATCCCCGCTTGCATGGACTTGACCGCCACCATGGGGCTGCGCCCGTAAGTCACCCTGGTGAAGATGGCGGCTCTCTGAGTTGTAGCGCCGTAGAGCTTAACGTAGTCGTACGAGGGCACGTCGAGAACCAGCTTTATGCTGTCCACGACGGTGTAGCCAAGCAGGGGTGTGGACATGTGCGCCGCCCCCACCACCAGGTCCGCGGAGATGTACTCGCAGAAGCGGGCGATCGTTATGGGGATGCTGAACTCTCTCATGTCGAGTACAGCTTGCTTCAGCGACTCCGAGCCCAGGAGTATCCGGCGCAGCCCGGACAGGACTATGCCACCCCTCTCGATGTCGCGCAGTATAAGGCTCCTCACAAAGCGCGAGACAAACCTAGCGCCGGGGGACTTCCTCCGCCCGCTCTCGTAATCGCTCAGGACAGAGGCGGAAACACCCATCAGGGCTGCGACCTCCACCTGGGTCAGGCCGAACCGCTCCCTCCACTTCTTCATCTCGAGGCCAGGCTTATCCGATATTATAATCTCCCCAGCGATCTTGGAAGCTATCTCGCGCAGTGCGGGATCCGAGAGGACATCAGCGCCCTGGCTCATACGGGAGTATCGGACTAACCAGTTGCTATAAATGCTTTAAGCTATTGTCGAAGGCGCGCGAAATATATGCCACCGCGCGCATGGGGAGCTGGGCGATGAAGAGGCTCGGAAGGCCCGCAACTGTGAGGAGCTCGTGCAGGGCTGAGCCTTAAAAACCTTTCGTAAAGCCCTAATAGTATAAGTGCGCCTTTTAAGGCTATAGCTGAAGTAAAATTCGACAAAGCATGGCAATCCGCGTCGCTATAAACGGCTTTGGCAGGATTGGGAGGAACTTCCTAAAAGCCGCTCTGAAGAGCGAGGAGTTCAGAAGGAACTTCGAGGTCGTCGCCGTGAACGATCTGACCGACGCTAAGACCCTCGCGTACCTCTTCAAGTACGACTCCGTCTTCGGCAGGTTCAACGGCAAGCTAGCTGTCAAGGACAACACCCTCGTAGTGGAGGACTGGGAGATGGCCGTCCTGAGCGTCGCCGACCCAGCCCAGCTCCCCTGGTCAAAGATGGACATAGACATCGTGCTCGAGTCCACCGGGAGGTACACGGACAGGGAGGGTGCCTCCAAACACCTCACAGCCGGTGCTAGGAAGGTCGTGATATCAGCGCCCGCCAAGAAGCCGGACATCACGATAGTCATGGGCGTTAACCACGACAAGTACGACCCCTCTAAGCACCACATAGTCTCCAATGCCTCGTGCACGACCAACGCGTTCGCCCCCGTTGTCAAGGTGCTCCACGAGAACTTCGGGATAGTGGAGGGTATGATGACCACTGTCCACGCTTACACGAACGATCAGCGAATCCTGGACCTCGTCCACAAGGACCTGAGGAGAGCCCGAGCAGCAGCGCTGAACATCATCCCGACGTCCACGGGCGCTGCACAAGCAATCTTCGAGGTCTACCCGGAGCTAACCGGTAAGCTGACGGCGCTCGCGATCAGGGTCCCAGTGGCGGACGGCTCGCTGGTCGACTTCGTGGCGCTGCTCCGGAAGGAGGTCACCAAGGAGGAGATGGACGCGGCGTTCAAGAGGGCGGCTGAGGGCGAGCTCAAGGGGATCCTCGAGTACACCGAGGACCCGATCGTGAGCTCGGACATAATAGGCAATCCCCACTCTGCCATCTACGACGCTCCCGCCAGCGACGTGGTGGGAGGAAGAGGCAACATGGTTAAAGTCCTGGCCTGGTACGACAACGAGTGGGGCTACTCCTGCCGCCTGGTCGACCTCATGGTCTACATGGCCAAGAGAGGCATTAAAGCCTGAAGCTGTACACACCCTCGCTCCTGAGGAAAACCACCCTGCCTTCTTTACCCCCGTACCTAATCTCCACGATCCTGTGGTAGGGGATGTACCTCTCGGCGCCACCCCTCACGATCACCACCCCATCCCTAGTCACCCTGACTATCTCCGAGCCCCTGAACTCCTCGTACCCCTGAGCCGCACCCCGGGAGATGTAGCGGACCCAGACCTCCCCCCTTTCGAGAGAGCTGTCCCAGAGAACCCTTGAGAAGAAGTTCCTCATGGGGTTCTTCACTTCAGCACCACCCTCCTGCGGTAGCCAACCTCCAGCAGGTACTTGTGGACGGGGTTTAGCTTCCGCCTCTTGACCCCGCGGATGACGAGCCACCGGTCGTCGACCTCAACGCTGCCGCTCTCACCCGCGAACCTCCTCACCATCCTGCTCACCTCCTCCGGGTCGACCTCGGTCCTGAGGTTAGGGCAGTCCACAGGGCACCTGGTGCAGAACTTCCCATCGATGAAGTCGAGCCCCGGGCACGGGGCGCGGAGGGCGTCGTGGAGGAAGGCTGTGAAATTGTTAGCACAGCAGGCGCTCAGGAAGGGTGTGAGCCCCCTCTCCCGAGCTAGCCTCACCACCTCCTGCTTGAGGTCGTGGAGCTCTAGGGGGACCTGCTCACCTGGTGCCGGCTGCCTCGGCAGCCTGCGCTTGACCTCGCTCAAGTCCACTCCAGCTCTAGCGAGGCGCAGCAGGTTGCTCGCTGTGGCTCTGAAGCCGCCGACGACCACGCCAACGGCCCCGTGCCTCCTAGCCTCGGAGAGCAGGTCGTCCAGCTCGTCCGTGTTCACCCCGGGGATCAGCGGCCGGAGGAAGAGGATGGGTTTCAGGCCGTGCTCACGCAGCCTGCGGATAGCCTCTAGCCTCGCCTCCGGGCTTGGCGCTCCCGGCTCTAGGGCAGTGCTCCTCCTGAGGGTTACCACGGTCACGAGCGGGCTCAGGGGGAGCTTCAAGCCGGCGAGGTGGCGGGCGATGTCACCCCCCAGAGCCGCCTTGGTTGAGAACTGCGTGGGGTTCCCCAGGTACCTGGAGAAGGCTGCGAGGTACTCCAGCGTCTTCTGGGTCGTGCCGCTGTCGGCGAAGGGCTCCCCGATGCTGCCGATAGCTATGGGGGGGCCGAGCCTCCCGGGCAGGAAGTAGGGGTTGGAAAGCAGCGCCAGGACCATCTCATCGCCCTTGAGCCCGTAGGGCCTCGCCGAAGCGTAGCTCACGCCCATGTCCGGGAGGTAGCAGTACGTGCACGCGAAGGAGCACCCCACGGCCGAGTGCACAGTGAAGCCGCAGGGCCTCGGGGGCTTCCTGGAGTGGTAGTCGCTTGTGGCCCGGACGACGCTCTCGCGCGGCAGCCTCGCCTCGAGCTCGCGCCGTAGCCTCTCGCGATCGTAGAGGAGCTTCTCCAGGGAGAGCCTCAGGGTCACAGGGTACCACTAGCCGGGTTTTGAGCGCCAATGCCTCACCTGTACTTCGGCCTGAGGCTCACCCTCCTGGGCAGCGTGCTGGGCACCCTGGGGTACCCCTCCAGCTCCCTGAGCAACTGCGCCTTCAGCTCCTCCAGGGTCATCTCCCGCTGGCCCGAGCCCCTCACCCTCACGCTCAGCTTCCCGCTCTCCACCTCCCTCTTCCCCACGACGACCACGTAGGGGATCCACTTCACCTCCGCGTCGCGTATCCTGCGCGCCACGCTCTCGTCCCTATCGTCGAGGTCCACGCGCAAGCCAGCCTTCTCGAGCTCGTCGGCGACCCTCTCCGCCTCGGCGAGGAACTCCTGGCTGTGCGGGATCACCCTGACCTGGACTGGGGAGAGCCAGAGCGGCAGTGAGGGCTGCTTCCCGGACTTTGCGGTCTGCGCCGCCGTGTCGAGGACCGCGAAGATGTACCTCTCGATGGAGCCGAGCAGGGCCGTGTGGATTATCACGGGGTGTTTGGGCTCGTTGTTCTCGTCCACGTAGGTTATGCCGAAGCGCTCCGCGTTGCCCACGTCGATCTGGAACGTGCCTATCTCCCTCGGCCTGCCGAGCTCGTCGATGATGTTGTACTCCACGTTCAGCACCCAGTAGTACTTGCCCTCGGGAACGAAGTGCAGGAGCACCGGCTTGCCCTCCATCTCCGCCAGCCTGCGCAGGTACTCCCTCTCGCCCTCCAGGAAGCTGCGGGTCAGGTTGTAGATCGAGACGTAGTCCCTCCCCAGCTTCCTGATCTCCTCGTATATCTTGGAGTGCACGCGGAAGGACACCTGCTTGGCTTCCTCGAGGTCCTTGCAGAAGATGTGGAGGTCGGGCATGAGGAACTTCCTCAGCCTGAAGCAGAGGAGCAGCTCCCCGGGCTGCTCCAGCCTGTAGCTGTCGGCGATCTCGAGGACGCCGAAGGGCAGGTTCCTGTAGCTGATGCTCCAGTCCTTCACCATCGCGAACTGCTGGTGGCAGGCGGCGTACCTGAGCACAAGCTTCTTGTCGTCGACCTCCAGCTGGTAGAGCCTGTCCCCGAAGAGCTCCGCGTGCGTCTTGACCGGCTTGTACTCCAGGTTGAAGGTGTTGGTCCCCTTCACCCTGAAGACCGGGATGCCGAGGCTCTGAGCGCACATCCAGGCGTACTCCGCCACAGCCTCCACCATGACCGTGGCCTCGGGGCCGTAGCGCATGTGCCCCAGGTCGCTCATGGGCTCCCACTCAAACCCGAACCTCTTGCAGTAGTCCAGGTAGGTGGGCTCGCCCCCCTCCCTCCTCACCTTGAAGACCTCTGCCTCGAGCAGCTTCAGGAAGTCCTGCGGCAGCTCACCCGCGCTGAGCTCCTCGATGGGCACGACCCTGCCGTCGGGGAAGAGGACCGCGTAGTCCTGGTAGCCTGGCGCGGGCTTCTCGCCGGGTATTATCGTCCGCGAGAGCTCCGAGAGCGGGTGCCCGTAGCACTCCAGCCTGAAGCGCTTGTACCAGCCGAAGGGGGCGCGGGAGACGGAGACGCCGCGCTCGGCTATCACCCTCTCCAGGCTGGCCAGGATCTCCTTCGCCTCGCGGGGTGACGCTAGGTTGCTGGAGAGGTGGGCGTAGGGGTACAGGAGGACGCGCTGAGCTCCAACGCGCCTGAGGACGTCCAGTATCTCGCCCGCAGCCCTCTCCACGAGCGAGGCGTCCCCAGAGTCCCCCTGCTCGACGGTGACGAAGGCGACGAGAACATTCTCGAAGGAGCCACCGCGGTTACCGTCTAGGGGTTCTGCCTCGTCGAGAGCCCGCTGCACCGCTTCGTAGTCGAAGCTCTTCGCGTGAATGAGGAGCAGCCTCAAGCGCTGGCACCCGAGCGCGGAAATACCCTGAGAGCTATTTAAGCTCTCACTCGACCTCCCAAGCTCTCGTGCCCAGCTTCTTCAGCTTGTCCCGGATCTTCCCGTACAGCTGCCTCTCCAGCACCTCGGCTTCCTTCTCGAGGACGTCGTCGTCCTCCACCGCCCTGGCGGGCGCCAGGGCCTCGAGCTTCAGCTTGCAAGTGCCGTCGGGGAGGAGAGCGTGCCTAGCGCAGCCGGCGAACTGGCACTTGTAGCCGATGCACACGTCGCCTATCCAGGAGCAGAAGGGGGTGAGCTCGCCCCTCTGCCTGCGGTAGATGAGAGCCTGCTTGTAGCAGGTGAAGGCTCTAAAAGGGCAGACTGGCGTGCAGGCGACGTCCGAGCCAGGCATGCAGGCCCACTGCCCGCCCCACCAACCCCCCTGCCAGCTTATTTACTTTGTGCGGCGCCTCTGAGCCTGGCGGCGAGCCCCCCGAGGCCCCTGGCGGAGAGGAACGAGAGGAGCTCGTCGAGGGTGGGGGAGGACTGTGCGCCGTACCTGCTGGCCTTGAGCGCTCCGGCGGCATTGGCTAGGAGCAGGCACTCGTTAAGCTCCATGCCGAGCTTCCAGCAGACTAGGAAGGCCGCGTTGAAGGCGTCGCCAGCGCCCGTCGTGTCCACTGCGCTGACCTCGAACGCGGGGGCCGAAACGCCCTCGAAGGGGGCTTCCGAGCCCAGCGGGCCCCTCTTGACGACCAGGAGCCCCTTGAACCCCTGCCTGAGGTTCTCCAGCCCGAGCATGCAAGCCTCCCGCTCGTTGACGAGAAGCACGTCGACGTGGCTCAGGGCTGCCCTGAGCCTTTCGAAGCCCTCTGATGCCACCGCCGAGCCGGGGTCGTAACTGGTAGTGAGCCCGGCTTTCTTGGCTTCCGCGAGAAGCCACTCGGTGAGCGCGGGCTTAGTGCTGCTGAGGTGGAGATGCTCAACCCCCGCCAGTGCCTCCGGCCCTATGGACCCCGGCTTCAGCTCGGCATTCGCCCCCCTGAGCGCGAGCATCGCGCGCCTCCCTGAGCGGTCCAGCACGACGTACACCCTCCCGGTAGGCTTCTCGACGCGCCTGACGTAGCGCAGGTCCAGGGGGAGGGCGGACAACCGCTGGAGGAGGAAGGAGCCGGCCTCGTCCGACCCGATGAAGCCCAGGAGCCTGACCCTCGCGCCAAGCCTCGCCAGCGCCACTGCGACGTTCGTGGCGGCTCCTCCCGGCTGCGAGAAGGCTTCGAGAACCTCCACAGCCTCGTCAGGCCCCGGAATCCTCTCCACCAGCAGGTACTGGTCCAGGTTCAGGTTTCCCGCCACGGCGAACGCCAGCCGCACGCCAGCCACACCCCTAGAGTGAGCGGTATTTTCGGAAAAGTGTTTTTAGGCGGCCTAAGCGGGGAGGTTACCGAGCGGTCGTGGGCGAGGAGGCAAAGAGGCTCGCAGAGCTGAAGCAGTTCCTGGAGAGGAGGATCGAGGAGCTGAGGAGGGAGCTGGAAGCCCTGGAGGAGATCTCCAGGCTGGTCGACGCTGCTCTCTCCTCCGCGAGCTTCGTCCGCGCGTCAGAGCTCGCCGCACGACCTCAGCCGCCGCCAACCCAGCCCCAGAGGAGGGCTGAGGCGCCGCAGCCCAGGCAGGAGGCGCCCCTGAGCGAGGCTGTGATAACTTCGAGGCAGACGGGCGAGAAGCTCGCAAGGGTCGTGGTCTACCCGAGCAGGATCGAGATAGTCTTCCTCAGGGAGTTCTCGGCCTCCACGCCGCCCTTCGAGAGCTTCTTCGTGAGGAAGGTCCTGGAGGGCTTCAGGAAGAAGGACGAGGACCTGATAGCGCGCGGCGAGAAGAGCCCCGGGGAGGGGTTCGACTACCAGATCGAGGAGGAGGGCGGGGTCCTGAAGAGGATTGTGATCACGAACTACGGGGACAAGAGCGTGGTGGACGAGGTGAAGAGCACTCTGCGCTGGACGCTGGAGAAGATGGTGGGATCCGGGGGAGGGCGGCAGGCCTAGGCCCCCTTGGGCGAGGGGGCTAGCGCGGTCTTCCTCTGAGCCTTGTACATCTCGATGAGCTCCGCCTCCGTTGTAGCCTGCTCGGGCTTCTTGTCGAACCTGTACCTGCCCGTGAACCTCGGGAACCTGATCGCGAGGCCTGCGCCCTCCTGGATCTTGCCGAGGGCGCAGGTGTGCAGCGGGCTCAGCGTTATCTCAGCGCCTATTATCTCCAGGACCACGGCGGGGACGAACCACACGTCAGCCTCCATCTTCGAGTAGACCCTCGGGTGCCTGTGCGGTATCTTGTAGGGCTCCAGCAGGCTCGGGAGCTTGGCGAGGTCCTCGTCTGTGAAGCCGCTGCCCACCTTGCACACGGTCTTGAAGAGGTCGTTCTCAGGGTCGTAGGCGGCCATAAGCAGGGCGCCGTAGGTTCCCGCCCTCTTGCCGCGCCCGTAGAACGCCCCGACGACCACCAGGTCCACGGTGTCAGTCATCTCCATGCGGTAGTCCCTCTTGAACTTGATCCACAGCCAGCCCCTGGCGCCCATCTGGTACACGCTCTGCTGGGTGATCGACTTGCACATCACCCCCTCGCAGCCCTCGCTGATCGCCTCCTCGAAGAACAGGAGCAGCTCCCTGGGGTCGCTCACGACCCTGGACTTCGAGAGGAGGAGGTTCTCGTGGCCCTGGGGCACAAGGCTCTCGAGGAGCTTCCTGCGCTCGGGCAGGGGCCTGTCGATCAGCTCCTCCCCCTCGTGGTAGATTATATCGAAGAGGTACACCCTGACCGGGTACTCCTTCATCGCCTTCTCGACGTCGTACTTCCTCCTCCTGTGCATGAGCTCCTGGAAGGGGAGCATCTCCCCGGTCTCCGGGTTGTAGGCCACGATCTCCCCCTCCACCACGCACTCGCTGCACCTAAGCTCCCTGATGTACTCCTGGACGTCGGGGTAGTGGTGCGTGATGTTCTCGAGCCTGCGGCTGAAGAGCAGCACCTTGTCGCCCTTCTTGTGAGCCTGCACCCTCTCCCCGTCGTACTTGTACTCAGCCAGGCAGGAGCCGCCCAGCTTGGCCAGGATCTCCGCGGGGTCGGCCAGCCTCTCCGCGAGCATTGGCAGCACGGGGATGCCCACGGTGATCCTCACGTTCCTCACGGCCTCCAGGCCCCCCTCCGCGAGGAGCTTGGCGATGTAGCCCAGGTCGGGGTGCTTCGTGTAAGCCCGCTCGATGACGTCTCGAGCGGCCCTGGAGCCCGTGAAGGCGAGCGCCAGGGCATCCAGTATGGTCATGTCGGCAACCCCCAGCCTCAGCTTACCTGTGACCGTCCGGACTATGTAGCGAGCCTCCTTCGGCTTGGCCGCCGACAGCAGGCTGGCGAGCGCGTTGATCTTCGACTCCTGCGCCCCCTCGCCGGTCGCCATGGCTATCCTCAGCAGCGTGTTGTACACCTGGGAGACCGTCAGCGCCCCCCTCTCCTCCTCTATCCCCAGGAACCCGAGGAGGCCCGCGGCCTGCTTGGGCCTCGACAGCGCGTGCTCAGCGACGAGGCCCGCGTCACCGAGCTTCTTGTAGAGCTCCTCCACGGAGCTCAGGGGCAGGCCCGAGGCCTTCGCGATCGCCCTGAGGCAGAGCTTCTCCGCAACCCCCAGCTCGACACCCTCGTAGTCTGGCCTCAGCTGCCCCTGGGTGAGGTAGATGACCTTGTCCAGGACGTTAACGGGCGTGCGCTTGATCAGCGAGACCAGGTACTCCGTCATCGCTATGCGGCTGGATGTCTCCTCTATCCTCTCGTAGAACTCGACGAGCGTAGAGTAGGGCAGGTCCTCGGCCAACCCGAACCCCCTGGAGAGAGGCCTCAGGGGGCTAAATAAGGTAGCGCTCAGCGCCTCCCCCTGCCGCAGGGCGGGTTCCCCGGGTCCTGCACCACGATGTGGAGTAGCCTGCACCTGCTCCTGGAGCTGTCGAAGTACACGCAGCCGTGGCAGGAGGCCTTGGAGGCGGGCCTAGCGGGCTTCACCTCCTCGGCGGCTTGGGGCTTAGCCGCGGGGGCTGCCTCCAGGCGCGGAGGAGCGGCTGGCTGAGGCTGGGGAGCGGGCGCCGGGGGCCTCGGCGCAGGGGGGACCTCTGGCTGCGGGGGGGCGGGCGGCCGGGCTGCAGGCGGGGCAGGGGCCCGCGCAGGCTTGGGGCCCTCCGGCGGCTTCGGCGGGGTGGGTGGTTCAAGCACCACGGGGGCCTCGGGCTCCAGCTCGACAGGTGGTAGCTCGACCTCCGGCTCCCGTCGGGGCTTGGGCGGCCGCTCCTCCAGGGGTGCGAGCTCCACGGGCGCTAGCTCGACCGGGGCCCGCGGCTGGGGGGCTGTGCTGCTCCCGGCTGGCTGTGCTGGCATGGGAGGGGGCTGCGGCGCCGGGAGCGACGGTATGCCCAGCAGGCTCCTGACCTCCTCCTCGGAGAGGTACCTTCCCTCCGCGACCTTCTCCCCGTCGACGACGACCGCCGGCACGGCCTTTATGCCGTACTTCTTGAACTCCTGCACGTAGATACCGCCGAAGAGCTCCTCGAGCTCCTTGAGGTAGGCGTCGAAGCGCGAGGGATCGCGCAGCTTCAGCACCTTCACGTGGATCTTCGGGCGCTCCTCCTTGGGGAGGCGGCTGAGCTCCCTCCGGAAGGCCTCGAGCATGGCGCCGGACTTCTCGTCCCGGCAGAGGTACAGCCTGACCTCCCTGGGCACCCCCGCTCTCACCACTGCTCTGCAAAACCCACCGCGGGCGCGGTAATTAAGCTATTGCTTTCCGCGCTAGTCGTGCAGCACCTCCAGCCTCCTCTCGACGACCTCCCCCCCGGGGGTCACCTCGACGAATATCTGGGCCTGGAAGGTGTACACGCGCAGCTTCCCGCTGCGCCACGCGTCCTCGGGGAGGCCGGCCTTGAGGCAGGCGTAGCCCAGGTACTCCTCCACGCTCCAGCCCTCGTCCACGGGCACCTGGGGCAGCAGGAGGCCCCGCATGCCGCCGAGCTCCACCATGAGGCCGTCGCGGCCCACCTTGACGAGCTCGAGGAGCTCCCGCGGCTCCCTGTACTGGAGGGGCTGCGGCGGCGTCAGCACGCTCACCTCGAAGACCACGCTCCCCAGCTCCCTGGGCGGGAGCGGGGGGAAGCGGGGGTCGTCGGTGGCCGCGGCTATGGCAGCCCTTATCGTGGCCTCCGCCAGGGGGAAGTAGGGCTCGGGGTAGCCGATGCACCCCCTCAGCTCCCTCCTGACCCTGCCCGTGACGCTGTCGAGGCGTATGGACTCGATCGTCACGAAGACCCCGCTCTCCCTCATGAGGCTCTGGGGCGTGCCCGGCGGGGGCTCGATCACCACAGCGTTCCTCAGGTACTCCTCCACGGCCCTGCGCGCGAGCCTAACCAGGAAGGCTCCCTCCTCAGCAGACAACCTTCCCGTGGACAATCCGCCTCACCCTCTCCAGCGTGCTCTCTATCTGCCTCATGTGGGACCCCATCCAATAAACTTGTCCACACCCCGTGCACACGTAGAACTCGCTGTACGCGCCGGCGACCCTCTCCGGCACGCGGCCCGCGACCTCGCCCGGGCCAGCCCGCCTCAGGGGAGAGCCGCACAGGGGGCACAGGGCCCTCTCCTGGTCGAAGCGCGCCTCAACCCCCAGCACCGGGAGCACGATCGCGAGGAGGTCCTCCACCCGGGCCTGCGGGAGCAGGAGGGCGCTCAGCCCGGCCCTCGCCGCCCTGCGGGCGAGACCCTTGTCCCGGGTGAGCAGGAGGGAGCCCGGCTCCCCGAGCGCGGCCAGCAGCTCCTCGTCGCTCCACGAGCTCCTGTAGAGGGCGGGGACCCCCAGCATCCTGAGCCACCTGGCGAGCTTGCCCAGCATCCCGTCGACCACGACGACCCTATACCTCACCGGCGAGCTCACCCAGCATGATCCTCGCCGAGCTCACGTCCAGCAGGCGCCCGCTCACGGCGGCGTACAGGCGCTCGAGCAGGTCGGCGAGCGGGTCCTCGGAGGGCGGGGGCTCGGCGCCGCCCAGCCTGGAGGCAGGGGTCCTGTCGAGCAGCAGCTGCCTGAGCGTCAGCCCGCGCCCCAGCGCGTACCTCAGGACCTCGGCAGCCGTCACGACGCGCACCACCCTGGACCGCCAGCACAGGGGGACCGCGACGGCGCCCCTCGACTCCATCAGCCGCACCACGGTCTTCACGGACGCGTTGCAGCGCAGGCAGGGGACCGCGTGGCGCAGCATCCTCACGAGGGCGGCCTCGGGCGGCAGCAGGCCCTCCTCGACGGCGTGGCGCAGGACGGACCTGGGGGTCACCGCCCTCCCCCGCGCCACGACGTAGACACCGCTGGAGACCATGCTCAGCGCCCTCTGGAAGCTGGGCAGCGAGCGAGCCACCCTCACCGCGCCCCGCGGCGGCCGCCCCCCGAGCGACCTGTGCAGCAGGTGCAGCGGGTAGTAGGCGCCCGCGAGCCTCACCACCAGGGGGGCTGCCTCCCCCAGGGCCCTCAGCGCCTCCTCGACGCTGCCAGCCTCCAGCAGGGGCTCGTGGTACGTCACGGGGGCCTCCACCTCTCCAGGTAGAAGCCTCCCTCCGGCAGGAGGCGGAGCACGTCCTGCTCCCGCACCCCCCTCACCCCGCACTCCCTCCTCAGGAACTCCACGATCTTGCGGGCCGCCAGGTCCCTGGACAGCCTGCCGGGGGTGAGCTTGAGGAAGCAGCCCTCCCGCGGCGAGGCGAGGGCGGGCAGGGCGACGAGGCCCTCCCCCTCCGCGTAGCCCACGAGGAGCTCCAGCCTCACCCCCCTCACGTAGTTCCTCTTCCCGTAGACCATGAAGCTCCCAACCCCCAGGTACTCGCCGCTGGGGGGCCTCTTCGAGACCTGGCCGCCCGGCACCCAGAAGACGTCGACCACGTAGAGCCCCGCCCTCCAGGCGCTCGAGTAGCAGGCCGCGAACTGCGCAGCCTCGAGGATGTCCGCCTCGCCCGGCTGGCGGCCCCCCGTCTTCAGCACGGTCGCCGGGGCCCCGTGGATGTCCGCGTGGAGGAAGATGTCGCCCGGCTCCATGTACCTCCTGACCAGCAGCTCGTTCTGCCCCGCCGTCCTGCCCGCGACGACGAGGAAGCCCCCGGAGGTCCTGAAGTGCCTGAACTGGGCGTACCACGGCTGCCCAGTGCGCGGCCTGGGCGCCACCACGACCACCGCCTGCTCAGCGGGCTTGGAGCGCTGGAGCTCCTCCAGCCTGGCCCGGACCGCCTTAGCCCTCTCGAAGTACCTCTCCGCGTTCGCCATCGCGCTGAGCCCCGCCTGCACCTCGACGCTCGTGCCGCCCAGCTGGACGACGACAACCCCCTTGGCTGGGTCCACGGACAGGACCTCGGGGAACTCCGACCTGAGCCTCTCCGCCAGCTCCCCCCAGGGCAGCCGCTCCTCGCGGAGCCTCCTGTAGGCCTCGAGGACCTGGTCAACCCTCCACGCGTTGTCCACGAGGAGCCTCGCAGCCTCCTCCGCAGCCCTCGCGGCCTCGGCCAGCCTCGAGGCCACGTCCTCCGGGGGCGGCCCCCCGGCGTCGCCCAGGGCGAGGCGGGCGATCAGGCTGCTCAGCCTCTCCGCGTAGCCCTCCACCCTCTCGGTCGCGCCGAGGTGCTCCGCCCTGAAGGGGTAGAGCGCGCCCGGGGTCCCGGGCGCCTCGTACCCACCCTGGGGGTCGGCCAGCCCCTCGAGGAAGACCTCCCTGGCCTCCGCCAGCAGGGCGGCGAAGAGGCGCTCGTCCACGTCGGACGCGCGCAGCCCCGGGTCCACGCCCCTCCTGTAGAAGGCCTCGTACACGACCTCCGCCGGCAGGGAGGCGGCGAGGCTCATCGAGGTCGCGGCAGCCCTCCTGCCGCTCGCGCGGAACCGCTCGTACAGCTGGGCCAGGGCGTCGGAGAAGGCGTCACCCGGCCTCGGGGGAGGGGTGTAGGGCCTGCCCCTCGCCACCACCCTGTCCCTCATCTCCCTCTGCCTGAGCGCGTGGGCAACCCTCCCCTCCCCGTCCAGGAGCAGCACGTTCCCCTCCCTAACCCACTCCAGGACCAGGCTGGCGCGCCCCGCGCGGAGCAGCAGCACCCTGTCCCCGTTCACCTGCTCGACAGCGTCCACCCTCCTGCCCTCCAGCTCCCCGAGCCACCGGCACCTGGCCGCGCCCGGGGGCAGCTCCACGCCGCCCCTCACGAGGGCGGGGCCCCTCCTGGGGCTCAGCAGGAGCACGCACTCGCGGGTGGCGACCGCGAAGAGCTCGCCAGCGGAGTACACCCTCTCAACCCTGTCGCCCTCCAGCCCGCGGAGGAGGGGCCAGAGCTTGTAGAGGTCTAGAAGGCTCACCCTCCTGTCGGGCAGCACGAGCAGCTACACCGAGGGGGCGGTATATAACGGTCACCGCCACTGCAGCTCGAGGGGGTACGGGTACACGAGCCTCGCGACGATGCCCGCCTCCCCCCTCTCCACGAGCACCCTGTGCGTGAAGTAGTGCGAGAAGACAGCGTCCCCGAAGCTCCTACCCCCCGACGCGTAGTTCACGACTATGGAGCGGAGCCCCGACCTAGCCCCGGCGAGCATCGCCGAGAGCACCGCGGCCGCGCAGCCCCACCTCCCCCGCCGCCCGGCCTCAAGCCCGTAGAGGAGGCGGGGCAGGCTGTCCAGCACCAGCACGCTGGCGGAGCCGCTGAGGGCGAGCGAGACCAGCCCCTCGGCGCTGGCCTCCCTGTACACGCTGAGCCGCGCCCAGACCCCCTCGCCCGGCCTCACCCTGCCCGAGGCCACCGCGCGCCCCACGGAGCCGGCCAGGTCCACGTAGACGCCGCTCCCGCCCGCCAGGAGCTCCTCGAGCAGGTCGAAGACCACCACCCTCCTGCCCGAGCCCGGCTGGCCCGCGACCTCCAGCACGAAGCCCCCGCCCAGCCTCGCGAGGAGCTCAGACGTCGACCGCGCCGTACTCGCCCACCCTGAAGTAGGCAGCCCTCCCCCTCCAGGGGCTCGACAGCACGACAGCCTCCCGCCCCTCCCCCCTCCTGCTGACCAGCACGCTCAGCTCCGCCAGCCCGTCCAGCGCCGCGCCCCCGGCGGGCCTCAGCCCGTCGGAGGCGACCACGTGCCTCGTGAACACCACCGCGGCCCCCGCGCCCGCGGCCAGCCTCAGCAGGCGCGCAAGCCTCGCGAACGCCTCCCCCCTCCGCCCCGGCTCCAGCTCAGCCCTGAACAGCCCCGTCGCCTCGTCCAGCACCACCAGGCCCACATCCCTCTCCACAGCCACCCCGACACCCCTCTCCAGCACGCTGAGCAGGTGGTCGCTGTTGTAGGCTCTTGCGTAGAGGATGTTTTCGAGTGCTTTCTCGGGGTCTAGGCCCCTGTCCCTGGCGCTCTGGCCCCCGC
>Ga0080004_1124902_pt1 | contig 125801 bp, 101 predicted proteins | sample WasSprMetagenome_FD_69207 | JGI IMG/M metagenome (GOLD analysis project Ga0080004, IMG submission 69207) | Sulfidic aquatic microbial communities from Washburn Spring, Yellowstone National Park, USA - WS (SPADES assembly) (version 2) | ecosystem: Environmental > Aquatic > Thermal springs > Hot...
CAACGACGAGGCCAAATACCAGGTCATTCCGCTGCTCAGTCCGGGCCTGCACGTGCAGCCGGTGCGGCTGGCGGCGCGCTTGCTGGATCCCGACGCCTTCATCATTTCGGCGGGCATCCTGAAAACCCACAACACGGTGATCGCCACGCTTTCGGTCAAGAACATGACCCTGGGAGCGCCGCTGCACAACCGGCCCAAGGAAACGCCGCGGTGGAATGACAAACGCAAGTACCACGGCGGCGTACGGCAGACGCACTACAACATGATGCTGACGGCTCAGAAGATGGCGCCGTACTGGGGGCTGGCGGTGCTCGATGGTTTCGAAGGCATGGAGGGGAACGGTCCTTCCTCGGGCACGCCGGTGCCGCACCGTATCGCCATTGCCTCGACGGATTTCATCGCTGCGGACCGGGTAGGCGTCGAGGTGATGGGGATCGAGCCGAACTGGATGGGCTACCTGCAATACTGCTGGCAAGTGGGACTCGGCCAGTGGGATCTGGCGAAGATTGACATTCGCGGCGAGACCATTGCTGCGGTGCGACGCACTTACCGCCTGCACCGGGACATCGAGCGCGAGCTTCAGTGGATGGGGCCGCTGACCGAAGTCCCGCCCAAACTCGGTTGAAGTACGGATCCAACGCCGGCCCTGCCAACGCCAGGCGTGCTGGCCGATTGCACCTCCCGCCTCACAACGAAGCCTGAACGTACCGCAGGGTTACTCTTCCCGCCCCGGACGATCCAGCCTTGGGTGATATTTGGGTGGTGGAATTTGCCAAGTTTGCACACGGCGCCAAAGTGGAGTACTTTGAGAGGGGTTTGAAGATGGACGCTCGGAGAGTGATCTTGCGCCGCGTTTCGATCATCGTACTGACCACCAGTCTCATGTGGGGCCAGCAGCGGGTGGTGGTGCGGCCCGCAGGCACCGGGAAGGCGTTGCGCAACCCCGGCATGGGCTGGGTCTTCCATCATTACGACAACGCCATCAGCAAGTATGGAACGCATCTCGAGCCTTCGGACACGGTGGACGACTTCCCCGGCGCCAGCGTGGTCTATCTGCGCCTGGCGTGGTCTTATTTGGAGCCGGAGGAAGGCCGATTCAACTGGGCGATCCTGGACACACCGGCCCAGCGGTGGGTTGCCAAAGGATTTCAGATCGCGCTGCGGATCTCGTGCTCGGAGTCGAGTCCGGACCAACCCTATGCCACGCCCAAGTGGGTTCAGGAAGCGGGCGCTCAGGGTTTTCGTTTCACGCCGCGCAAAGGGATAGACCCGAACGGGAGCCATTGGGAGCCCAAGTACGACGATCCCGTCTTTCTGGCCAAGCTCGACCGGTTTCTGGCTGCCCTCGCGGCGCGGTACGACGGCAGCCCCGAGGTGGCTTTCATTGACGTGGGCTCCTTTGGGGTGTGGGGAGAAGGCCATACCGGCAGTTCCACTCGCCTGCCTTATGACGCGCGCACGGTCAGGCTGCACCTCGACCTTTACCGCAAGCATTTCAAGCGAACCTTGCTCGCGGTGAACGACGATTTCTCCAACCAGGGGCGCGGGCTGGAAGTCATCCACTACGCGCGCGACCTGGGCATGACGCTCCGCGATGACAGCATTCTCGTTGAGTGCGGAGACCGTGCTTACCACCATGCTTACCTGGCGGACCTGTTCTGGCCCCAGCTTCCGGTCATCCTGGAAATGGAGCATTACGGACACTCCGTCAATCGTGGCTGCTGGCAGGACGGCAGCCTTTATCTGAAAGCGATCGAGGACTATCACGCTTCCTATGCCTCGGTACACTGGTGGCCGCGGGAATTTTTGGAGAAAAACTGGGAACTGGTGGACAGGATCAATCTTCGGCTGGGCTATCGGATCCAGTTACTGGAGGCGTCGTGGCCGGCCGAAGTTTCGGGCAACGAACCTTTGTTAGTGGGTTACCGGTGGCGCAACGCGGGTGTGGCGCCGTGTTATCGCGGCGGGTATCCCGCAATTACCCTGAAGGACGCCAAGGGCGGCATCGCGGCCGTCTTCGTGGACGAGGAGTTCGACGTCCGGACCCTGCCTGTCGGTGCTCCGGGCAAAGCCGAGCCGGTGGGCAGGGAGGCGCGGCCCATCTCGCAGGCCTCGCGGCCTCTGGCGGCGTTCCGTTTACCGCCGCGCGAGGTGCTGAAGCCCGGCACGTACGACCTGTTCATCTCGGTAGGAAGTCGCACCGGAACCCCTGAGATTATGCTGCCGCTCCCTGATGACGACGGGCAAAGGCGCTACAGGCTGGGCGTGATCAGGATCAAGGACTGATCCTGGCCAGTCATGAAGGTTTGACGGCAACCGGCCTGTGCGGTGTGCGGTATCATTGCAGGTCCTGGGTCGGCTGCACAGTTATCGGTCAGCGGCCCGGGATGCGAGCGACTTAGTCGGAGGATCATAAATGCGCCCGCTTTTGCTCTCCTTCTGGCTGGCTTCAGCCGCGGTGGCGCAACCGGTTCCCTGGAAGCTCATTTACGACCCGAGCGTTCCCCAGGTGCGTTTCGCCGTCTCGGAAATTCGGTCCGCTTGCATAGCCCGCGGATGCAGCTTTTGCGAAGAACCTTTGAGCGCGCTCACGGGTGCCCAGGGCGAGTTGCGTATCGTCCTTGCAGCGAACCCCGAGGCGTCGCGCCAGGTGGCGAAGGTTCTGGGCGTGCCGCCGCTGGATACCGATGCCCCGCAGTCCTACGCGATCCGCCGGAGCCAGCGCCCGGAGGGGCTCACCCTGGCTGTTCTCGGGGCGGACGCCGTGGGTGCCATGTACGGCGGGCTGGACCTGGCCGAGGCAATCCGGTTCGGAATCATCCGCGAAACGCAAGACAGCACGCACTCGCCCAAAATCCTGCGCCGTGGCATCAAGTTCAACATTCCCCTCGATCTGCGCACGCCGAGTTACTCCGACAACAGTCACCAGGCCCAGAACAATATCCCAGAAGTCTGGAGCTTCGATTTCTGGCGCGAGTTTCTCGATGACATGGCCCGTCATCGTTTCAACGTACTCACCCTCTGGAACCTGCATCCCTTTCCGTCCCTGGTCAAAGTGCCCGAGTTTCCCGAGGTGGCGCTGGATGATGTCTGGCGTACGCGGGTACCTATGGACGATACCTACAGCTTTTCGGGCAGCGACATGGTGCGGCCAGAGTTGCTCCGGGACGTCGAGGTCGTCCGCAAGATGACCATCGAGCAGAAGATCCAGTTCTGGCGCGATGTCATGCAACACGCGCACGACCGGGGCATCGAGGTGTACTGGTTTACCTGGAACCTCTTTACCTTCGGCGCCGAGGGCAAGCATGGGATCACGACGGATCAGACGAATCCTGTTACCATTGCCTACTTGCGGGCGAGCGTCAGGGAGATGGTGCTTACCTATCCTTTACTCGCCGGCTTTGGCATTACTGCGGGGGAAAACCTGCGTGATCTCGAAGGCGAGTTTTCCAAGGAAAAGTTCCTGTGGAAGACCTACGGCCTCGGCGTGGTGGACGCCAGAAAAATCCAGCCATGGCGGCAGGTTCGCATGATCCACCGTTATCACATGACCAGCCACGAGGAGATCCTGCGCGAGTGGAAAGACTATCCGGGCCCCTTCGACCTCAGTTTCAAATACTCGATCGCCCACATGTACTCGATCCCGAACCCGCCTTTTCTGGCGCCCGTTCTTCCGTACCTGTCCCCCAAGTTGCGCACGTGGCTGACCGTGCGTGACGATGACTACTACAGCTTCCGCTGGGGCGATCCCGATTATGCACGGGCCTATCTCGGAAATATGCCCGGTCCGGACAAGCCGGCGGGTTACTATATGGGGCCGGACGGGACGATCTGGGGCAGGGAGTTCCTGAGCAAGGATCCGGATACTTCGCGCCAGACCATCCTGCGCAAGCGCTGGTACGGTTTCATGATCTGGGGGCGCCTGAGCTATGATCCCTCGCTGCCGGACACGTTGTTCAAGCGAGCACTGGCACACCGCTTTCCGGAACTGGAAACGGACACGCTTTTTGAAGCCTGGAAAGCGGCATCGAAGATCTTCCCGAAGATCACCAGCTTTCATTGGGGTGACATTGATCTGCGCTGGTTCCCGGAAGCCTGCCTGAGTCACCCACGTTACCGGGGCTTTTACACGGTGCGGGATTTCATCGAGGGCCGGACCATGCCGGGCAGCGGGCTCATCAGCATCCTGGAGTGGAGGAAAGCAAAGCTGGCGGGCACTCCCCTGTCCGGGGAAGGACCGCTTGAGGTCGCCGACGGCCTTGCGAGCTATGCCGCCAGGACGCTTCGCCTGACCCAGCGACTGCGCAGCTCGCGTGTGCTCTCCAAAGAAGCCCGGGAAACGCTGGGCGATCTGGTGGCCATGGCGCATCTGGGTAACTACTACGCCGAAAAGATTCGCGGCGCAGCGCAACTGGCGCTGTTCGACAAGACCGCCACCCCCGAAACCCGGGAGGCGGCCATTCAACATCTCCGGGCGGCGCTCGATCACTGGAAGCGTTACGCCGCGGCATACACGCTGCAATACGAACAGCCTCGGCTTTATAACCGCGTCGGCTGGGTGGATGTCCAAGCCCTGACCAAGAAGGTCGAGGAAGATATTTCGATCGCGCGTTTGTGGACGCCTGGCTCGGCGCCGGATGCTCCGCCTGCCCGGCGCGACGATGTTCCTTTCCGCAAATAAAGCTCACCTGCACTCGAAAGGACTCTCGAATGTCCGGCGCTGCGAGCTGGGATGCGCCATGTTCTCGACAAGTCCGGAGGTCGGGGACTTAGTGCGCCCTGTAGTCGGAAAGCTGTGTCTGCGCGGGCCGGGTTCAGTATTCGATCTGCATCATGAACTGGATCTGGCGGGCGTTGAGCGTTTCCACGGGCTGGTTATAAGTGGGCAGCCGCTGCGCGCCGGCCGCTAAGTAAGGACTGACGCGCAACGGGTTGGTGTGGTTCGTCAGGTTGAAAGCTTCCAGACCGGTTTGCAGAATGGCGCGCCGGTCCTTGAGCCAGAAGCCTTTCATGACGCGCAGATCCATCGAGAAGGTCGAGGGCGAGTAGAACGGGTTGCGGGGCAACCCGAAAGCCCGTGCGGTGATAGGCCAGGCTCCGGTTCGCAAAGCGTCCGTGGTGAGCAAGGCGTTGATGGGCCGCCCGCGGCCTGCGCTGAGAATGGGCGCCACGATGACGTCGGCCAACGCCTTCCTGAGGCCCGTGGGAAGCTGCCGCAGTTCTTCGGCTGGCAACTGGAACAGAGCGCTGGCGGCCAGCCTGTGGGGTTGGTGCTGTCGGGAGAGCGCCCAGTCTGCCTGCGGATCCAGCGGGTTCTGAGGTTGTTCGTCGTAGTCGGAGGCGTCATCCAGGGTGCGGCCCGTGTGGTAAGCGAGCAGGAAGGCGAGTTCGCGACTGAGCCGGCGTTGCAAGGCTACGGAAGCGCCGCGATAACTGGAACGGGCGGTTTGCTCGAGCTGATAGAGCGGGGGCAGCTCGCCCCGCACGTTGCGGATGCGAGGCAAGTGGCGGCCCGCCACCAGCGCGTATTCCAAGGTGAGTGTCGTATCGGGACCCAGGCTGCGCTCCAGCCCGAAGGCTACCTTGCGGGCGTAAGTGGATGGGAAGTCCTCCGCCACGCGGTAAATCGAGCGGGCCGCCCAAGCGAGAGGCGCGCTCCAGGCGCCGTTGGATGCGAAGGCGCGCGCTGCCTGCTCGCCGACCAGATACTGTTCGAACGCCTGCACTCCGTTCTTTTGAATGGCTTCGTTCAAGAAGGCCAGCGGATAGCGGTCGAAGAACCATCCCAGTCCGGCGCGAAACACCCAAGGACCGCGATCGGCCGGGCGCCACGCCAGCCCGAATCGCGGCGCCAGATTGCGTCCCGCTTCGGGGATGCCGTCCGGCAACCACTGACGGTCATACCGCAGTCCCGCCTCCAGAGTGAGTCCCGGCGCGACCTGCCAGCGATCCTGGACCCAGAGGCCCACGGGCACGGTCCAGTAATGGGTTTCGGGGCGGCCAAAGGCTTTCAGGAACACGTCGGGACGGCCCGCGCGCAGGTCTTGCAATGTGGGGAAGATGAAGAGGCCGGCAAAGCGGTCGGCCAGCCGGGCGTCCAGCCGAACGCCGTGCAGACTCGCGCCCGTGCTGAGCTGGCGGCGACCGGAGGTCCAAGTAAAGGACTCGCGCAACTCGAAGTGGTCCTCGCGGCGGTCCGCATCGAGCCGGCAGGACTGCCCGAAGCGAATCACCCCGGGCACCTCGATCATCACACCGTACGAGTTCGGGGTGAGCGAGACACTGCGCCGGGCGGCTTGGAAGCGCAGATCGTTCACCCAGCTAGGGCCGGGGACCCAAATCCAGCCGCCGGCCAGCGAGTGGTCTGTAGTCAGGCTGCTGCCGCGCGCCGAGCGGTCCGCGAACGTGTCCCCGTCGAGCACCTCGCCCCTGATGTCGCCGCGCGAGAAGGCGTACCGCAGAGAGAGGCTGTGCCTGGTCCCGGCAATGTGATCGGTCTTGAAGGAGAAGACGGTGTCCCGGGAACGGGTGGGATACAACCCGCGGTAGAGGCCGGAGAGTGCCGGGATGGTGCGCAGCTCTTCGGGCGACCCCGACCACTCTTCCGCGGATTCTCGTTCCTGCTCCCAGGCAGTGGCGAAGAAGGTTCGATCGCGCCGGGCCGGGCCCATTAGAGAGGCCCCAGGTTGCCAGCGGCGGAAGCGCGGGCGGCGATCCAGCTCAACTTCGGGATTGCGCGCGTTCAGCTTCTCGTTTTGTGCGAAGAAAGTGGCGTCGCCGTGCCAGATGTTGGTGCCTGAGCGAGTGACCACATTAAGGGCACCTCCCGCGGCTCCCCCCAGTTCGGCGCCGATGCTCACGCTGGAGACGCGGAATTCCTGGACCATTTCCAGCCCGATCGCCACGCGATTGCCGCCAGTGGTCTCGTCGCGGTTGTCCACCCCGTCTATGGAAAGGCTGTTGTTGCGCCCACGAAGGCCGGCGAAGCTGAAGCCGCTGTCAGCGGCGGGGCTGCGCAATCCGGCGAAGGAGCGTTGCGCATTGGAACCGCTGGAAGAGGTTACGCCCGGGGCCACGAGCACAAAATTCAGGTAATTGCGGTTGGGTGCGGGAGCCTCCTCGATTCGCTCCAGACCCAGGGCGGCGCTGGCAGTCGTGGCGGCGGTCTCCAGAGCCTCAGGCCGTTCCTTGACTTCCATTCGTTCGCTCACGGGCGCCGGCTTGAGTTCGATTCGCTGGACCACAGTCTGGCCCACAGCCAGCGGCATGGAGGGAATGAGGACGGCGGCGAAGCCCTCCATCTCGACACGTAACTCGTACTCGCCGGGGGGAAGGCCTGCCAGGCGGAACTGGCCGGCGGCATCGCTCTCGCCGGTCCGTACGTAACCCGTGCCGGTATGCGTGGCCCGGATGCGTGCTCCGGCCACCGCGCCGCCGCTGCTATCCACAACCGTCCCTTGGATGGTGCCGGTGGCGGGCGGGCTTTGGACTGCTTCTGCCGAGCACAGGACAAGCAGGAGGAGCAGGCAGCGCGGGGCCATAACTCCATTCTGCACTGGAGGCACTTGTCGCGCCGGAGGGAGCCACCATGATCCGTGCACGGGTCGAAGCGCACCATCCCGAGGTCGTTCGAGCCTCTCTAGCCTCGACATGCATCGCCTTCGGCGGTTCGGGAAGCGGCCGGCTTGCATTATAATCGCGGGCAATGAGGCGGCTGGGTCTCCTGCTTTGTTGCGCGCTGGTGGTGGCTGCGCAGCCGCTGCCCGAGAGAATCGCGAAGGTGCTGGAAGCTTCTTCCGCACGGCGGGCGTTCTGGGGAATCCAGGTTCTCGATCTGGAGCGCCGCCAGATCCTGGCCGAGGTCAACCCGCAGCATTTCTTTCTGCCCGCCTCCAACACGAAGCTGTTCACTACGGCTCTGGCATTGATGCGGTTGGGGCCGGACTATCGCTTCCGCACCCTCGTGGCTGCGACGGAAAAGCCGGATGCCGAGGGCCGGCTGCGCGGCGATCTCTACCTGATCGGCGGCGGCGATCCCACGCTCTCCAACCGCACTTATCCCTATGTCAAAGGCCCGAAGTCCGGCAATCCTCTGCAAGGGATCGAGGAGCTGGCGGAGCAGGTTTACCAGGCCGGCGTGCGACGAGTAGAGGGCGACGTCGTCGGCGACGACACCGCCTATGTCTGGGAGCCTTATCCGGACGGCTGGGCGCTCGACGATGCGCTCTGGGAATACGGGGCGCCGGTAAGCGCGCTGACCGTCAACGACAACGTGATTCAGGTGCAACTGCGGGCGGGTTCCGAAGACGAGCCGGTTTCCGTCCGTCTTTCCCCTTCTCTGGATTACTACCTGCTCGACGTGCGCATTCAGGTCCAGGCCGGCGTCGGGCGGGTATGGGTGGAGCGGCTGCCCGGTTCGCACCACTTGCGGGTCTGGGGAACCTTGGCGCCGAAGGAGCAGCGGACGGTGTCGCTGGCGATCGTGGATCCGGCGCTCTACGCAGCGAGGGCTTTCCGGGATGCCCTCCGGAGGCGGGGCGTGGCGGTCGCCGGCAGGGCTGTTGCGCGGCACCGCTACGCCAACCAGAAGGCAATGGCGCCGGTGGGAAACGTGGAGCTGGCCCGGCGGGAATCGCCGCCGCTCATCGAAGTGCTGCGCGTGATTGACAAGGTCAGCCAGAACCTGCACGCGGAAATCGTGCTGCGCGAGGTGGGCCGCGTCGTGCGCGGCGAGGGAAGCCGCGAGGCAGGACTGACGGAGTTAGCGGCCTTCTTGGACGAGATCGGGATTGCCCGGACCGAGTACCGCTTCCTCGACGGCTCCGGCCTTTCGCGGCTCAATCTGGTGACGCCGACCGCCATCGTCCGATTGCTGGAGTTCATGTATCGCAGCCCGCACCGTGAAGCGTGGGTGTCCCTGCTGCCGATCGGAGGGGAGGACGGCACGTTGAGCGCCCGCTTCGGCGGCGCTGCGCGAGCGCGCCTTATCCGGGCCAAGACGGGAACGCTCAGTTTGTCCAACGCGCTTTCTGGTTACGCGGACTCGCCGGGCGGCCCCGTGGCGTTTGCGATCCTGGCCAACAACGCCCTGGCTGCAGCTGCCGAGGTGCGGGCGGCCATTGATAAAATAGCGCTGTTACTGGTCGAGTAAGCCGAAGCCATGCCCATTTACGAATACCGCTGCCAGGATTGCGGACAGGGCTTCGAGAAGCTCATCCGCAACGCCGAGGAGCAGGCGGCGCTGAGCTGTCCTTCTTGTGGCGGGACGCGGCTGGCGTTGCAACTGTCGGTCTTCGCCACGCACCGCAGCTCATCCGCGGCGAAAGGCGATGCGCCGCAGTGCCCTGCGGGCGGTCCTTGTCCGACTCCCGGGGCCTGTGGTCTGAACTGAGCCTGCGCAAGGGTGCCGGCGTCGCTTTGCTAAGATGGAAATCAAGCTGGTCTGGCCGTGATCGTCGAGACACAGTACGTCCGTTTCGACTCCCTGTCTCTGGATTGCGGCGCCACTCTGTCCCCTGTGGACGTGGCCTATGAGACCTACGGGAAGCTGAGCGAAGCCCGGGACAATGCCATTCTGATTCTCCACGCGTTCTCCGGCGACGCACACGCGGCCGGCCTTTCCCGCAGTGACGGCAAACCCGGGTGGTGGGACAACATGATCGGGCCGGGGAAGGCCTTCGATACGGACAAGTACTTCGTGATTTGTTCCAACGTGCTGGGTGGCTGCCGCGGCACCACAGGGCCTTCCTCGATCAACCCCAAGACGGGCCGCCCCTACGGTCTCTCGTTTCCGGTGATCACCATCAGCGACATGGTCCGGCTCCAGAAAAAACTCATTGACTATCTGGGGCTGGAGCGGTTGCTGGCCGTCTGCGGTGGCTCCATGGGCGGCATGCAGGCTCTGGAATGGGCCGTGGCTTACCCGGAGATGGTGGTCTCGGCGATTCCTATCGCTACCACGGCCCGCAGCAGCGCGCAGCAGATCGCCTTCAACGAAGTGGGACGTCAGGCCATCATGGCCGACCCGGACTGGAACGGCGGTGACTATTACGGCAAGAAGCCGCCGGCCCGCGGACTGGCGGTGGCTCGCATGATCGGCCATATCACCTTCATGAGCGACGAATCCATGCGCGTGAAGTTCGGGCGCCGCCTGCGCCAGAAAGAGGAATTCGGCTTCGATTTTTCCGTGGATTTTGAGGTGGAAAGTTACCTGCGCTACCGCGGAAGCCAGTTCGTGGATCGCTTCGATGCCAATTCCTACCTTTATCTGACCAAGGCGATGGATTATTTCGATCTCACGAACGGGACGGGTTCGCTGATCGAGGCTTTCCGCAACGTCCGCGCCCGCTTTCTTGTGATCAGCTTTACCTCGGACTGGCTTTACCCGAGTTACCAGTCCCTGGAAATCGTGAATGCGCTGCGCGCCCTGAATCGCGATGTATCTTACTGCGAGATACCGTCCAATTACGGCCATGACGCCTTTCTGGTGGATATCGCCGAGCAGAGCGAAATTATCCGCGGCTTCCTCGCTTCCACCTACCGGATGGTCAGCGGATCATGAGTGAGTCCAGCGATAGCCGACGCCGCGGTTTTGTTCGTGAAATTCTGGGGCGCAGCGACTACGCGATCATCAGCGAGTGGGTCGAGCCCCGCACGCGCGTGCTAGACCTGGGCTGCGGCGAGGGCGATTTGCTGGAATGGCTGGTGCAGAACAAGCAGGTGGAAGCGCGCGGCATCGAGATTGATGCTCGCAAGGTCCAGCGCGCCATCGCTCGCGGCCTTTCGGTCTACCACGGCGACATAGATCAGGGGCTGACCGATTATCCGGACCGCTCCTTCGATTACGTGATCCTGAGCCAGACGTTGCAGGAAACCAGGCGGCCGCTGCACGTGCTGCGAGAGATGCTGCGCGTAGGCCGCCGCGCCATCGTCGCCTTCCCCAATTACGGCCACTGGTCGGTGCGCCTCTCTCTGCTGTTTCGGGGTCGGGCGCCGGTGACGCGCTGTTTCCCGTACCGCTGGTACGATTCGCCTAACATCCATTTCCTCACCATCAAGGACTTCCAGGCGCTGGCGCGAGAGGAAGGGTGGACCGTGGAAGGGGAGATCTTCCTCACGGGCCGATATAGCGGAAGGCTGCTGGCGAATCTGCTGGCCGAGGTCGCAGTCTTTCTGCTGAGCAAGTAAGTACTGCGGGGTTGGGTCACCGTGAAAGAGCGGATCAGCCTGCGCAGCGGGGCTGCGAACCGGGCGGCGCTTGCCGTCCTGGCTGGTCTGTGCGTGCTCGCCTATCTTCCTTCCCTGACGCTACCCTTCATCTCGGACGACTATGTGCAAATCCGGCTGGCGCGGCAGTGGGGGCCGGTCTCGGGCTGGTCCTCGCTGGCCGCGGACGCGCTGTACCGTTCCCGCGCGACCTCGCTGGTACTGACTTACTGGACCGAGCGGGCCTTCGGGCTGGAGCCGCTGGCGTACCGGCTGAGCAGTCTGGCCCTGCACATCATCAACACCTGGCTGGTGTATGCGCTGGGGCGTTGGCGCGTCGTGGGCCGGCGAGTAGCGCTGCTTGCCGCCGCCTTCTTCGCCATTTACGAGGGGCACCAGGAAGCGGTGATCTGGTACGCTGCGCTGCCGGAGCTTCTGGTCTTCCCGTTCGTCATGCTGTGCCTGCTGGCGTGGCTGCGCTGGCTGGAGAGCGGGCGGTGGGGCTGGTATGCGGCGTCGCTGGCCTGTTTCGTGCTGGCGATCTACTCCAAGGAATCTGGCGTCGTAGCGCTGGGCCTGCAAGTGCTGGCGGTGGCGTTCGCCAGGAAACGGCGCCTCCGGGGCCTGGCAGCGATGGCGCCCTTCTTGCTGATCGCAGGGTGGTACGCAGCCGCGATCTTCGCTGCCCGCGCAGGCCATCTGCACTTCAACGACGGCACGTTTTCCTTGAGCGCGCCTTTCTGGCGCACGCTGATCAACAGCACGCGGCGCTTGCTCTGGATCTGGGGTGTGCTGGCGCTGGCCGCCGTGTTGTGGCTGAAGCCGCGCCGTTACCGGTTCCTGCTGGTCGCGGCGGGCGCGTGGATCGTGATCACCTTTCTGCCTTACAGCTTCCTGACCTACATGCCGCACGTGCCCAGCCGCCACACCTACTTCGCCAGCGTGGGACTATCGTGGCTGGTTGCGGTCGGGTTCCTCAGCGTGCGCTCCCGGCTGGCACAGTGGCGAAGCTGGGCTCCGGCGGCCCTCGCCGCGCTGATCCTGGTCCACAACTGCGTTTATCTGTGGACCCGCAAGCAACGGCAGTACCGTGAGCGCGCGGCGCCCACCGAGGCGCTGGTCGAGTTCGCGCGCCGAACGGACCGTCCAGTCGAAGTTCGCTGCTTCCCCTACGCGCCGATCCTCGCCGAGTGGGTGCTCGAGATGAGGCTGAATCGCAAGGTCTGGCGAGCCGAGCAAGCCCAGCCGGGAACCGAGCCGGCTGTGTTTTGCTGGCCTTCTGCCGGGCGCGGCGCCGCGCAGAGATGACCGACGGGCGAGAGTCGGCGTGCTAAGATGAACATTAGTCAGCCATGCGCATTCCGAACGTCAAGCGGTTTCGGCCTTTCTGCCCGGTTTGCAACGAGCACTTCACCGTAATCGCCGTGCTGCCGAAGGGCGAAGATGTGAACGCCTATCTTCAGGAAGTGGTGGCGCGGCACGACCACAAGGCCTTCCAGGAGAGCAAGCAGAAGCGCTTCCAGATCCGCGTCAGCGGCACCAAACAGAGCAAGTCCAAATCCAAGTAGCCGCGAGCGCACTCAAGGCAGGCGCGCCTTGAGTGTGCGCACAGCGCTCAGCGCTTCGCGCTGCACTTCCGCATCCGGGTCCTTGGCAAGTTCCTCGAGGTAAGGCAGGGTTTCCCGATCGCCGCTCTGGGCCAGGATGCGAGCCAGTTCAACCTTTTCACTCCTGGTGCCCCGCGCCAGCGACTTTTCCAGCGCCCGGAGCACCGGCGTCTCCCGCGCCAGCTCGATCAAGTAGGCGCGCGCCACGCCCCGCCAGGATGCCGAGTTCAGCGTGTTGACCAGATACTGCAACGGGCTGAACTCGCTCATCTCGGTCTTGCCCAGCATGACCAGCGCGAAGGCTGCCGCCAGTCGTGGCGGCATCTTGCGCTCCTCGTTGAACATTTTCTCCAGCACAACGACATCCCCGGAGTTGCGGAGGCGGGCGAGACCCTCCGCCGCTGCGGCGCGCATCCCGTCGTCGCGCTCGTTCAGATAGCGCACGAAGAGAGGACGGTTCTGCTCGTCGGGAATCATGGCCAGCGCGGTGAGCGCCGCCCGCCGCACTTTCTCGCTGCGGGCGTTTTCGAGCACGTCGCGCAGTTGCGGCAGGGCTTCCCGGTTCCGCAACAATCCCGTGGTCTCGATGGCTGCAATCTGCACGCGTTCATCCAGATCGCGGAGCAGGAACGCGATCTCAGGCCCGACTTTGGGATCGCGGATTTTCTGGAACGCGATCAGGCACTCGTAAATGACGCGGTCGTCCTTGGATCGGATGGCTTCGAGCAGGTCCGGGATCGCTTCCTTCCCGCGCAGGATTCCGATGGCGCGCGCTGCGTTGGCCCGGGCCTCCATGCTGGCGCCGCCCCGCGCCACCTTGCCCAATGCCCGGATCACGTCGGGCCGCACCTGTACCCAGGGCTCGATCACCTGGTCGTTGGTGTCCGTGAATCGGCTGCGCAGCGCCGTGCCCACGCGATGCAGCGTGGCGCTCAGCCCTGTACGCACGTAGCCGGGAAGGTAAAAGTTGACCAGCCCGTCGGTGGCGCGGATCTGGATCTCGGGATCGTTATCCTGCGTCGCGCGGATCAGGGGATCGAGGCTCCGCGGGCCACCGATCTCGACGATCGCCTTGACCGCCTCGATGCGCACTTCCAGCACCGGATCCGAGAGCAGCTTTTCCAGCCGCGGGATGGCTTCGAAGCCCTGGCGACCGAGCTCCCGCGCGGCGCGCGCCCGTCGCTTCGGATCGGGATGATCTATGTCTTGGGCGAGTGCGGGAACTATCCAGGCAGACAGGCCGAGCAGCAGGAGGAAGCGCAGCAGGATCATATCTTCAGAGTACGGCCCCGCCCTGATCCGGTTCAAGCTGCGGAGCCTGCGAACCGCGTCAAGGTTCGCCGCTACCCAGCTCCGCGCCAAGCGGCGAGGCCTTCACTGGCACGATCACCGGCTCGCTTGCTGCGCCCGCGGCGACGATGCGCAGGGGGTAGGCGCCCGGCGGAAGCGTGGGTGGCAACGGTACGTTCACCTGATACAATCCCACGAAGCTTGGCGCCAGGCCGGCAAACGTGGGCCTCAGGCCGAGGTCGCCGAGTCTCACCTCGACTTCGTAGCGGACCGCGAGCGGTCCCGGCGCGGGCTGGCCTGCATTCAGCGATGCCGAGACCGCACCCAGTCCAGTGAGGTAAACGATTAAAGTCTCGCCGGGCACGGCGGGTGAATCCTGGGATACCAGTACCCCCACGGGGTGACGCAGGATGGCCGGCACCAGCGATCCACCCCGGGGCACGCGCAGAATCGCGGGAGCGGCGGGCGCGAGAGTAATGGCTGCTTCCGCCGTGCCGTTCGGCGTCCGGACGCGGAGCACACCCGCCCCCTCGCTGTCATACGGCAGTTGAGCGTTGATCTGGGCGGGTGAAACGAACAGGAGGGAGGCCGGGCAATCATTGAAAGTGACCGACGCGCCGCCCAGTTCCGCCGGCAACGGGAGAGCCTGCGCAGGGCTGTCCGTCAACGCCAGGTTATGCCCGAAGATGCTGACCAGCGAGCCCGGAGCGAAGCGCGGTGTAAACGAACCCGCGTTGACCACTCCGCCAGGCGCAAGCTCAGGGGCGGGTGTGAGCACGACGCGGTCCACCACGCGGCCATCTGCCGCCACCGCAGTGACGCTCATGCGCCATCCTTCAACGTCAACGCGCAGGTAGTGATGGACCCGTTCCGCCATCGCCAGCTCCGGGCGCGTGCCCACCTCATGCAGGTCGGCGCCGCCGCCCGCCGTGATGAAGTACACCGTGCCGCGGCCCGGCTCGACCACAACTCCGTCCCGCAGCGGCTTGCTCCGCTGATAGCTGTGCTCGTGACCGCTGAAGACCACCCGCACGCCGTGGCGCTCCAGCACCGGGAGAATCTGTTCGCGGACCTTTGCGCAGATGGGATCGTTCAGGTGGTGACCCGTCGGATACGGCGGATGGTGGAAGAACGCTACCTTCCAGAATGCCCGCGTCCGCGCCAAATCGCGTTCGAGCCAATCCAGCATGCGCGCCGTGATGGCGGGATGGACCAGGAGATTGGTGTCCAGCGAGACGAAGTGGACCTCGGCCCAATCGAACGAATAGTAGCGACCCTGGTCCGCCTCGGGCACGTCGGAAGCGGGCAACACGTGCACCAGCAAGTAGGGCGCCGCCAGGTCCGCGCCGTAGTCATGATTGCCCAGCGCGGGGAAGAACGGAGCCCGGCTCATCAAGGGTGCGTAGACGCTGAAATAGTGAGCTTCCAGCCGGTCGAGCGCTCCGTCGTCCTGTGAAATGTCACCCACGTGCAGGACCAGCGAGATGCTCTCTTCGGAGAGCATCCGCCGCGCCACTTCAGCCTGCGCCGGACTTCCCGTTCCGCTATCACCCAGTACGAGAAAACGGAAAGACCCGCTCGAAGCAGTGCGGAAGCGCAGGCCGTCACGCAGTACCGCGCCTTCGGCCAGGACGCGATAGTGGTAGACAGTTCCGGGATCCAGGCCGCGCAGTTCGGCCTGGTATTGGTAACGGGTCTCGCCACTGCCTCTGGCTGTGAAGCTGCGGGCGGAGGCTGGCGCGCGTCGCCAAAGCTGGCCATCGGAAGAGTACTCGACGGCGGCTTCCACAGCCTCGCGCGTCACCCACAGAATGGTTGCCCGGTCAGCGCCGACGTTCTGGAGATAGGGAGACCGCAGGAGGGTGGCCGCTGGGCAGAGAGCGGCCGCCAGCAGAGCCGCGCAGCGGAGCGCCGCTTTCACGGGGTGCGAGGCCTCCACGCCATCGCACCCCTAGCTTAACCCAAATTACTGAGCAACCGCCAGATTGATCACCGTAGTGCGGCCCTGGAGGCTGAGGGAAAGGGGCAGGTAAGGACCTGCCCCGACCTCGGGTGGAACCCGGAATCGGATCTCATAGAGGCCGGGGATGTCCGCAACCCCGCGGGCCGGCTCGATCTCCAGCTTTTGCCCGCCCAGGGTCAGCTCTGGCGCCGAGGCCGTCAGGCCTTCACGAGAACCGGGCAGCAACGGGCCGAAGCCTGTAGCGTACAGGACAAGCTCATCGCCCGGCCGGGCCGGGGCTTGCGGGGTCACCAGCCGCCCGTCCTGGTGAAAGGTGGCGAAGATGCCCGGCGCGTAGTCCACGATATCCAACTGGAAACTGTCGCTGGGCATGCCGTCGGCGAACACTACGATGGCCGCGGACCCGGGAGTCAGGTTCCAGGGCAGCCGGGCGTTGATCTGGGTCGGGGAGACGTAAAGCAGCGGCATGCGTGCCCCGTTGACGGTGACCACCACACCGCCCAACTTGAATAGACCGTCGCAGGTTTTGGCCTCGACCGTGGCGGGAGCCAGGCGCTTGCCGTACAAGGTGACCAGCGATCCCGGCGACACAAAGCCTTCGTTCGAGGCCGCATTGACGACGCTTTCCAGTTGCGGAAGCCGTTGCTGGAACGCGGCATCGTACCCGGCGCTTTCCACCTCGGCCATCACGTAGCCCGCGCGCGAATGGATGAATTCCCGCAGGTGTTCGATGGCGCGTTCGAAGTCCTCGCCCGTGCATGCCACCAGTGTGCCTTCCACGCTGCACTGCTTGTGGGGATCAGCGTGCGCGATCTCGCGAACCTGGTTATAGAGCCGGTCCAGCTCCTGCTCAAGCCAGCCGCCCGGGCCGCCGGCGAGCTGCGCCACTTTGACGAGCGAGGCCAGATAGAGTTGCCGCAACTCCGGGACTTGCAACGCTCGCCGCGCCAGTACATTCTCTTCGATGCCTTCCCAGATCGGCGTTTCGGCCCAGTCGAAGGTTCCATCCTTATCCCAGGGAATCAGGACAAAGCCATCGCCGCTTGCGAACCGGTACCAGTATATGTTGTTCATCCCGAAGACGCGCCCGAGGAAGCCGTCGTAATCGGAAAGGAATTTTTCGGTGGCCAGGTAAACCACGAATTGCTTGAGGTCAATGTAGCGGGAGACCTCGCGCACGAAGTCCTGGTCCGAGGCCTGGTTGACGGTGCGGACCATTGCTTCGATGAATGCCGCGTCCGGCGCGGACTTGCGCGTCTTCGGATCCCAGGGCGCGGGTACGTAGGCGGAGGGATCCGGCCCCAGATACTCGAAGTGGTAACCGGCATCGCGATTCTCCTGCCAGTCGTAGAGGTAGCCGGAGTTCTCCCCGAAGTTGCGAGCCAGGAAGGCTTCGTCAATGCTTTCCACCAGCGTGTAAGCGCCGAAGAACTCGCCATTGACGAACAGCCGCGCGGGTGCTTCCAGCGGCGCAGGCAGTCCCATCCGCCGGAAGAGTTTCATGGCCAGCACTTCCCGGAGCAGCGAAGCGTCCTGGTTGTTGGCTTTGAGCACTACCGAGGTCAGGCCGAAGAAATTCTGGTCTTTGTTGTAACGATTGAAGGCAACGAGCAGGTTGGGCTTTTCGGGGCTGCGGCTGCCGCTGCCGCGGGAACGGATTCCGACGCCCTCCAGTTCCATGCCGTTCCAGACGAATCGGGCGGGGTAGTAGGTATCGAGCAGGTAATTCTCGCGGAGCTTCTGCCAGTCGGCAGGATCAACGAAGAGATAGACGTCTTGCAGCGCCGCGTCGTCGAACAGAGACGCAGCGGTTTGTGCGAAAGCTGTGTGCGGCGCCAGGCCGGCAACCAGCAAGGCGGCGATGAGGACACGATAGCCGTACTGCATGGTTTGGACTTTCTTCAACGAATTCAGTGGACCCCCGCTCATTTGTTGAGATGCTGGCGGGGGATCAACCGTTACTTCATATCGGACGCTTTTGTCTGCCGCGTTGAAAACAAACGGCAATCAGTATGCACGAGCCTGCTCAGCGGACTTCGCCGCGCCCCGGCCGAGCGCGGACGCTGTCAATCAACCGGACGTTGCCCGCCCACACGGCGCAGGCGATCAGGACCTCGTCGGTGATGCCGGCGACCGGCTGGATCTCTTCGGGATCCACGATCTCCAGGTACTCCACGCGCAGCAAGGGTTCGGCTTCCAACACGCGCAGAGCCGCGGACCGCACCTCGCCGGGATCTTCGGCGCCTGCGGCGACTCGGGCTGCGGCCGCCTGCAGTGCGCGGTAGATCGCCGGGGCCGCGCGCCGATGTTCGGGATCGAGGCGGCGATTGCGCGAGCTCATGGCCAGCCCGTCCGCTTCGCGCACGGTCGGCCCGGATACGATTTCCACGGGCAAATTCAGGTCGCGCACCATCCGCCTGACCACCGCCAGTTGCTGCGCGTCTTTTTCGCCGAAGTAGGCCCGATCGGGTTGGACGATGCCGAAGAGTTTGGTGACCACTGTGGTCACGCCACGGAAGTGGCCCGGACGAAAGCGGCCGCACAGATGCTCCGTCAAGCCCGTCACCTCCACGAAAGTGCGCTGCGGCTGCGGGTACATTTCTTCGATCGAGGGCGCAAACACCAGATCCACGCCGCGCGCACGGCAAAACTCCACATCGGCTTCCAAGGTGCGCGGGTAGCGCTCGTAATCGTCCGGGCGATCGAACTGGATCGGATTGACGAAAATGCTGACCACCAGGAAACCCTGTGGCCGGCGGGCCAGATCCATGAGGCTTCCGTGGCCTTCGTGCAGCGCACCCATGGTGGGTACGAACTCGATGGTGCGCCCTTGCCGTCGCGCCGAGGCGACGGCCTCGCGGACTTCGGCGATCGTGTGGACCAGTTGAGTACTCATGCGGTCGTCTCCTGCGGCGGAAATCGTCCTTGCCGGACATCCTCGGCGTAGGCGCGCGCGGCTTCCACCATCAGCTCGCCCAGTCGCGCGTACTGCTTGACGAAAGGCGGCACCGGCCCTTCGTACAAACCGAAAATGTCGTAGCTGACCAGCACCTGGCCATCGCAGTGCGGCCCGGCGCCGATGCCGATGGTGGGAATGCTCAGCGCCTGGGTGACGCTGCGCGCCACCTCGGCGGGAATGGATTCGAGCACGAGCGCGAAAGCACCGGCCTGTTCGAGCTCGCGTGCCTCCTCGACCAGTCGCTCGGCCTCGCGCTCGTCGCGCGCCCGCGGACGGAACCCGCCGAGCTGATGGACCGATTGGGGCACCAGGCCGAGGTGGCCCATCACCGGAATGCCGATCTCGGTGAGCCGGCGGACTACGTCAAGGACCGGCCGACCGCCCTCCAGCTTCACCGCTGACGCGCCTCCTTCCTGAATGAGACGGCCGGCGTTGCGCACCGCTTCCGCGACGCTCACTTGGTAGCTCATGAAGGGCATGTCGGCCACGACCAGCGCCCGCCGGGCGCCGCGGCGCACGGCACGCACGTGGTGCAACATGGCTTCCAGCGTCACCGGCAGCGTGTTTTCGCATCCCATGATGACCATGCCCAGGGAATCGCCCACCAGCAGCACGTCCACGCCGGCGCGATCCAGCAATCGCGCCATGCTGGCGTCATAGGCGGTGAGCATGACGATCTTTTCCCCGCGGCGTTTCATGGCCTTGAGATCGGGAACGCGCACTGGTCTGGCGTCATCAAGCGTCATTGCTTTCTCCTTGTGCGAGAAGCCGCTCCAGCGAGCGCGCGCACTCCTCGGGCAGCCCGGCCCGCCGCGCCAGCGCGATCAGGTGAAAGCTGCACGCGCGGTAGATTTCGCGCACGTCGGCCGGCGCGCCGGCGAGCGCCCGCAAATGCAGGGCAACGGTCTCCACATCGCCGCGCCGGATCGGGCCGGTCAAGGCGGCAGCCGGCCCCAGCGCCAGCCCGTTTTCGCAGCTTGCGCGCACGATGGGCGCGAGCGCCCGCAGAGCGTCCTGCTCCGCAACCCCCACGGCGCCCATCAGCCACACCGCAGCATCCAGCGGCGCCAGCAAGCAGTTGCTGGCCAGAGCAGCCGCTGCGTGATACTCCGCCCGGCGCCCGGCAGGGATGCGCAGGATCCAGCCACCGGCGAGGCGCACGATCTCTTCGGCCCACTCGGCAGCGGCGCCCTCGGCAGTCAGACCGAAAGCGGAGCCGCGCAGCGCGCGGACGCCTTGCTCGGGCGTAGCGACGGTCTGAAGCGGGTGAAGGGCGCCGCAGGATACGCCGGCTTCGGCCAGCGGGGTCAGCGCCTCGGGCCCATGTACGCCAGAGGTGTGAAGAGCCACGCCCCGGCAAGCGCCCGCGCGTGTCAGCTCGCGCGCTACCTCCTCGAGCGCGTCGTCACGCACCGCGATCAGCCAGCGCGAGGCCATCCGAGCCAGCTCCGCAAGCGGGACCGGGCGGGCGCCCACAAAGGTCGCTGCCTGTTCCGTGCGCCCGGGATCGCGTCCTGCCACTGCGACGACGGGACAACCGGCGTCACGCAACAGGCGGCCCAAGGCCTGGGCCATGCGGCCCGTTCCTGCGATTCCGATCGGCTGGTGTGGCGCCATAAGTTGAACTTGCCGGCGCGGTGTTCACGCCCGAGGCAGCGCTGCTCGCGGCTGCCCCGCGTGGTACCATACACCCAAGGTAAACCGAACAAGGGCGGCCGGGTCGCCAACGCGCCTGGCAGGCTCCTGGTCGGAGGGACCGGATGGAAAGCTTGGATACGTGGGGCATCTCCGACTGCGGCCTCGTGCGGCAGAACAACGAGGATGCGTGGCTGATTGACCCGGCGCTGGGCGTGGCCATCGTGGCCGACGGCATGGGTGGCGCCTCCTGCGGGGAAGTGGCAGCCGCGCTGGCGGTAGAAACCGTGGTGGAATTTCTGCGCAACCCGCCGCTCGCCGCCGCTCCCGAAGAACTGCTCATGGAGGCGGTGCGCGAGGCGAATCGCCGGGTCTTCCTGCATGCCCAGACGCAGGAAGGCTGCCAGGGCATGGGTTCGACGATCGTCGCCGCCCTCTGGCGGTTGCCGCATATTTATATCGCCAACGTGGGCGACAGTCGGGCTTACCTGTTCCGCGACAGGCAACTTACCCAGTTATCCTACGATCAGACCCTGGTCAACGAATTGCGAGTAAGGTTCGGCCTGACAGCGGAAGAAGTCAGTAACTTCCCGCACAAGAACGTATTGACCATGGCGGTGGGAACGGCGCCCGAAATCACTGTTCGCATGCACGTGGAAAGTCTGCTCCCGGGCGACCAGATCCTGCTTTGTTCCGACGGCCTTTCGGGACCGGTGCCGGAAGAGGAAATCGCCGGCATCCTGGCGAGCGCCGGACCGCTCTCGGTGAAAGCGGAACGGCTCGTCGAGGCCGCCAAATCCCACGGCGCGCCGGACAACGTCACCGCCGTGTTGCTTCGCTACGAGTAATCCTCAGCGCAGCAGGACTCGCGCCAGCCCTGCGTTGTTGCTGGCGTCGAAAACCCGGAGCACCACCAGATGCTCGCCGGGCGGCACGTCCTGCAACAGCAGGCGGAAACGCTCTTCGGGGGAATCCAGCACGCCATCCAGCGGTTCCAGCGGGACCCAGGGTCCCGCGTCCACCGAGTACTCCGCGCGGCGCAGAGGGGAAGCCGCATCCGAGGCCTCGAATTCGATTTCCACGTGCGCTCCCAGCCGACGCGGAGCCCCGGGACGCACGACGGGCGGCGTGTGATCAATCAGCACCGGGGCGCTCACCAGTTCAGCCTGTCGCGCCGCCGCCGGGGGATTGGAGGCGGCGTCGCTGGCCACCACGCGGAAGAAATAACGCCCGTCCGCCAGAGCCTCGCTTTCCAGCGAGTAAGTATTCTCGGAAAGATTCGACTTGAGTAACTTCCACTCTCTTTCGTCTTCTCCCCGAAAATATAGCGAGTAAGTGAGGCGGTCGCCGTCAGGATCCTCCGCCTGCCACGTGATTTGCAATTGCTGGCCGGCGGCGCGCCCTATCGGTTGGGTCGGAGTACCCGTGGAGGAAGCAGGCGCGCTCTCTCCCGTGTCGGTAACCGTGATCGTGTAAGTGGCCGCGGAACTTTGCGTGGCGGCCGGCTTGGGCTGCGGGGCCGTGGCCGTTTGCGAGGTTACGCTGAGACTCTTCAGCACCGGCGGGTTGTTCTGGGGCAGGTAGGATACGGTGACGCTGTCAATGACCGGCGCCCGATCGCCCACCGCTGTCAGCTCGGCTTTCCACTGGATATAGCGTGCATTGGGGCTGGGAATCGGATCGCCGTTATTGAGCGGCTCCGACCAGTCGCTCCAGGTGCGGTCCGGCCGCGCGGAGTTGCCCGTGCGCGTCCGCACCCGGACGCGGAGCTGGTCGCAGTTCTCGCCACGCCAACTGATGCGACCCCAGCGCGCGACCGACCCGGCATCGTGGACAGGCGACTCATAGGATCCCGTAGAGGCTGGTCCTTGAGCCAGGCGGTAGATGCGGCCGGCGTCTCCGGTGGCGGCCAGCAATCCGGCCGGAGTCCCGGCCAGACGCAACGTCTCGCCTTCGTTGGTTTGCACCACGAGGGTAAGCTTGCGGTCCGGCAGGCTGAGACGGTAGATGCGGCCCTGCCCGTCGGTTCCGAACACGACCTCACCTTCGGCGAGGAGCAAATCGTAAACGTTCTCTTCCTTCGAGCTCCACAGCGTCTCCACCGTGTGGTCAGGCGCGATGCGATAGATGGCTGACTTCTCCACGCCCGAAACGTCAATCACCGGGGAAGAGATCGCAGGGATCGCGGGCGCAACCGGTTTGGTTTGATCTGCCGGAGGTTTTACTTCGACGCCGGCCTGCGTCTCCGATACCGTCACCGTGGTCGTCACGCTCGCCTGCGGTTGCGTGGATACGCTTCCCGGCGTTGCGGGAACGCCGGTTTGAGGGCGCTTCAGCAAGGAACCGCCCATAGCCGCTACGAAAATGCTGCCGTCCGGGGCGACCGCCAGCCGGCGGATCTCCGGCAGACTGGCGTCATAAAGCGCGAAAGCTTTGTCCTTCGCCGTAATGCGGTAGACGATGCCGTTGGGCTCGGTTCCCGCCAGCAGGCGTCCTTCCCGGTCGAAGGCAAGGCAAGTTACGTGAGTCTGGCCCGTTTCGTAGTAAACTTCGCCGCGTCCCGGAGCTTCGATGCGCCAGACCTTGCCGTCGTCTCCCGTGCCCGCATACAGGCGTCCGTCGGGTCCGAACACCAGGGCCCAGATATAGCGCGATCCCGGTGAGAAATACTCCGTCGCCTTGCCGTTTTCCAGCCGGTAGATCTTGCCATCGGGTGACGTGCCCGCGTAGAGCACGCCGCGCGAATCCAGGGCGAGCGCGAACACCTCAGGCTGATCGGCTGTCCACAGCAGTTCGGCCCGCCGGTCCGGCGTAATTCGATAGACCCGGCCCCGGTGGCCGGTGCCCGCATAGAGCGTGCCGTCGGCGGCCTGAACCACGCTCCAGACCACTGGCTGGTCCGAGGAGAACACCGTCTCCAGGGTGGGCGCCAGCGTAAGTCGTCCATCGCGGCTCAGAGACACCCAGTGGAAGCGCCCGGCAATGAAATCTCGCCACGAGTTCAACTCCCATGTGGTCGGGCTGGAAGCGAGCGCGACGCTCGCCGCCACCAGTGCCGCCGACGCGCCGATCCACCGCCAACGCTGCATGCGGGTCATTCTTTCAACTCCACCTGGATGGTTTTGGACCCGGCCACGACCCAGGACCCCACGTCCAGAACGATCTCAGCCAGCTTGGAGCTCTGCACGGCCAGCCCGGTTCCGAGCGCCGCCTGGGTGCGCCCGAGAATCAAGGCGAGCGACGGCGGCGCTGCGGGAAGCACATTGCCGAGGACGTCAAAGGCCGGTTCGGGACGCAGCACGCGCACGTAGGCACGAGTGTTGGGCCGCAGGGAGTTCACCCAGCCGATCAACTGGCTGGGCGAGGAAGGCGGCTGCGTCAATCGCGCCTGATACTCGGCCAGGTTGGCCGTGTTGCCGTCGGAAACCGTGATTTGGAGCGTGCCCGCCGGCATTCCGGAGGGTACACGGTAGGTCACCTGGCGCGTCAGCTCGTATTGGTTTTCCCCGCGAAGTACCACGGTCAGCTCCAGATTTTCGCCGGGACGGACCTGCCGCCGCGAGCTCCAGAACTGCTCGATCTGCAACTGTCGCCGGCCCGGGTAGCAGACCACTTCGAGCCGTGCGTTCTTCAGCTCCAGCGAGTCGAACCCGCTTTGCAGCACGTAAGCCAGCGGCACGGCCGTTGCGGTCGAGACCTGCAAGGGAAGATTGACGTCGCCGGCAAACATGTTTTCCAGGCGCAAGGGGCCGCTGCCGTCGCGAAATTCGAACTCGCCGCGAACCTGAAAGGTGGCGCGTCCCAGCGCCTGCTCGGCGGCGTCAATGACCGAAAAAACCGCCATCTGCAACAGCAGGGGAGAGAGCAGGCGGTCACGCACCATCTCCAGATGATAGGTGACGGTTCTGACCGCGGTCCCGGACGGCGATTGTCGCGTCGCCACGATGGACACCGGTGCCAGTTCCGTGCGGCGTCCCAATTCGCCGGCCACGCCTGTGCTGCGGTCTTCTGTGATCGTGCCCATCCACTCGCGCGGCGCCGTCACCTTGAACGATGTGGCCAGCGTGGGCACCAGTGCGAGAACCTCGGAACGCGCGAAGGGAAGCTCGGTTCGTCCAGCAGCCAGGAAGCGGTGACCGAACGCGTAGATGCGGTTGCCTTCGATGTGGGTGACGGTGCCGTCGGCTCCCACGCTCATGTCGCCGGAAAGCAACTGCACGCTGATCATGGCGCCCGGCTTCAGATCGGCGGGATTGCCAAAGCGCGAGGGCGAGCGTCCGCCGCTGGACACCGCTTCCAGCGGCTCCAGGCCCAGGGCACGCAACTCAGGAGCGAATTGTTCGATCGTGCGTCGCGTGAATCCGCCCAGAGCCAGCGGGATCCCGATCTCCGTCAGGCGCTGGCCTCCCACCAGCAGCTCGGTCCGGGCAGGCGCCGCCGGCAGAACTTTGTTGTCGAAGAGGGATGCGCGAACCGCACGGGCCGCGGGTTTCTCCTCTTGCCGCACGGCTAGCAGGTCCTGTATCGGACGAATCGCAGCGATGGGTTCCTTGGAGAACGGGAAAGCCATGGCGACCGCGCCGAGCAGGCGCCCCTCCACGTAAACCGGGCTGCCGCTCATGCCTTGCAGAATGCCGGTCTTTTCCAGCGGTCCGCCGGATAGCCTCGCCAGAATAAGTGATTGTTTGGGACCTACGTTTTCCAGAACGCCCAGAATTTCAACCGTGAATTCCTCGATCCGATCGCCGGCAAAGACCGTCTTGCCGACCCCTTTCATGCCCGGCTGCACGCGGTCCAAAGGAAAGTACGGACCCTGGGCCCACACGATGGCCGCCGCCATCCACGCCAGGATCCATCGTACCCCCGCCACGCTTTCATTCTACGTCCGGCCGCGGGCCGGTTGTAAGGCTGCTCGAAGTGTGGTTAAAAGGAACCATGAGAGTCCCGAAGCTTTTGCGAGTTGCTTGTGTGCTCTTGATGGCCGGCGCCGGCTTGGCCCAGCAGGCGCCCGCGCGTGCCGCCGCGCCATCCGAGGAAGGCGAAGATCACCGTTTCGCTCAGCTCATGAAGGCCATTGACGACCTGATGTGGCATCTCAAGCTGAGCGACATCGCCGAAGTGGACAAGGTGCGGTACACCAGCCGCCCGCCGCGGCGCGTCCCCAATCCCACCGCGCAGGGCGCCCACAACCCCCTGATCATCCCTGCCTACACCTTCATTCCCAAGAAACTCGACCGCAGTCGCAAGCATCCGCTCATCGTGCTCGTGCACGGCGGCGTGCACTCGAATTTCTCCACCAGCTCGGCCCACATCGTGCGCGAGCTGATCGAACAAGGTTACACGATCATCGCGCCGGAGTATCGCGGCTCCACCGGCTACGGAGCGACGTTTTACCGGCAGATAGATTACGGCGGCTGGGAGAACGATGACGTGTTCGCCGGGCGCAACTGGATGCTAGAAACCTACGATTTCCTGGACCCGAAACGCGTGGGGATTGTGGGCTGGAGCCACGGCGGCATGATCGCGCTCATGAACATTTTCGAGCATCCGGATGCTTACGCCTGCGCTTATGCGGGCGTGCCCGTAAGCGACCTGGTGGCGCGGATGGGCTACAAGACGGAAACTTACCGGAGCCTCTTTTCGGCGCCCTACCACATCGGCAAGACGGCCTGGGACGACGTCGAGGAGTACATGCGACGTTCGCCCATCAGCCACGTGCACAAGCTGAACACGCCGCTGCTCATCCACACCAACACCAGTGACGAGGACGTCAACGTGCACGAGGTGGAGCGCCTGATCGCCGCCCTGAAGGCCGCAGGCAAGAAGTTTGAATACAAGATCTATCAGGACGCTCCCGGCGGGCACGCCTTCAACCGCATTGACACGGCGCTGGCGCGCGAGTCCCGTCGCGAGATTTACGAGTTTCTGGCGCGTTATCTCAAGCCGGGCCGCTGATCGGCTCCAGGGCGCGATCGCGGCGCCGGGAGGCCGGCTCGTATAATTGAAGTTTCCCCATGCTCGCCGAAAAACTGAGGGAGCACGGTGTGGTCGGCGCCGGGGGCGCCGGCTTTCCCACCTGCGTCAAGGCCCGGGCCGAGGCCGAAATCATGATCGCCAACGGCGCCGAGTGCGAGCCGCTCATCCACAAAGACGTCGAACTCATGCAAGCCTTGCCCGGGGAGATCCTCTCTGGCTTGCGATTGATGGCGGAGGCGGTCAGGGCCCGGCGCATGATGTTCGCGATCAAGTCCAAGAACGCGCAAGCGCTCGATGCGGTACGCTCGCGACCGGAGGCCAAAGACGTCGAGCTGGTTTTGCTGGGCGACTTTTATCCCTCGGGCGACGAGTATGAGGTGGTTTACACCGCTACCGGACGCCTGATCCCGCCGGCCGGTCTGCCGCTGCACGTCGGCTGCGTCGTGAACAACGTGGAGACGCTTTACAACGTCTGGCGCGCGCAACAGGACGTGCCGGTGACCGAGAAGTTTCTGTCGGTCACCGGGGCTGTCCGCGAGCCATGCGCATTCTGGGCCCCGGTCGGCGTCACGTTCCGGGAAGTGATCGAGCAGGCCGGCGGGGCCACGGTTCCGGACTTTGCGGTTTTCGTCAGCGGCATCATGATGGGCACGCTGACCTTCGATCTGGACGAAGTCGTCACCAAGACCACCGCCGGGTTGATCGTGCTGCCCCGCCGGCATCCGCTGGTTGTACGCAAGAGCCTGCCGGCGGAGGCCCAGAACCGCATCGGCAAATCGGCCTGCGACCAGTGCAGTTACTGCACGGAGTTCTGCCCGCGCTACCTGTTGGGTTACGAGGTCATGCCGCACAAGGTCATGCGCAGCCTCGGTTTCACGGCCAGCGGTTCGCGTTTCTGGAACCAGTGGGGCGCATTGTGCTGCGCCTGCGGCCTCTGCACGCTTTACGCTTGCCCGGAGGAACTCTTTCCCAAGGAAGCCTGCGACCAGGCCAAACGGGACCTGCGCGAAGCGGGGATCCGCTTCGAGCAGAAAAGCCCGGTGCGAGTGCATCCCATGAAGGAGGCCAGACGCGTGCCCCAGAGCCAGCTCCGCCGGCGCTTGAAGATCGAAGAGTACGAACGCGAAACCCCGTTCCGCACCGTGGACTGGCGACCGCAGCGGGTGCGCATCCGGCTTTCGCAGCACGCAGGCCGGCCTGCCGTGCCCACCGTGCAGCCCGGCGACAGGGTGGAGAAAGGTCAGGTGGTGGGCCGCGTCCCTGATGGCGAGCTGGGCGCCAACGTGCACGCCAGCATTGCCGGCCGGGTAAGCGAGGTTACGGGAACTTACGTGGAGATTTGCGCGTAATCATGACCAGGAACGCCATCGGACTCATCGAGCTTTCCAGCATTGCCGCCGGCTTCGCCGTTACCGACGCCATGTTGAAGGCGGCGGACGTCGAGCTGCTGCTGGCGCGTACGATCTGCTCGGGCAAGTACATGGTTCTCGTGCGAGGCGACGTGGCGGCGGTCGAAGCCAGCGTCCGCGCCGGAACCGCGGCGGGTGATTTTTCGGTGATTGACAGCTTCGTGATTCCCAACGTGGACGAGCAGGTCTTTCCCGCCATTGCCGGTACCACCAAAGTCGAGGTCCTCGAGGCCCTGGGCGCCATCGAGTCGTTCTCGGTAGCCTCGCTCATCGAAGCCGCGGATGCTGCCGTGAAAGCGGCCAACGTGAAGCTGATCGAATTGCGCCTGGCCATGGCGCTGGGCGGCAAAGCATTCGTGACCATGACGGGCGACGTGGCCGCGGTGGAGGCCGCGGTCAGCGCCGGCGCGGCTGTGGTGGCGCAGAAGGGATTGCTGGTCAACCGCGTGGTGATTCCTTCGCCGCGTCCCGAGTTACTAAGGGAAATGATTTAAAGGGGGCTTATGCGGATCGTTTTGCGTACCCTTTTCCTTGCCGGCGCGATTGCGCTGGCCGGCCTCGCGCAGCAGGAATTCCGCGAAATCGAATCGCGAGTTACCGAGTTTACGCTGAAGAACGGGATGAAATTCCTGGTGCTCGAACGGAAGAAAGCGCCCGTAGCCTCGTTCGTAACTTATGCGGACGTGGGTTCCGCCCAGGAAGTCAAGGGGATCACCGGGCTGGCCCACCTGTTGGAGCACATGGCTTTCAAGGGCACGGACAAGATCGGCACCAAGGACTATGCGCGCGAGCGCGTGGCCTTGGAGAAGGTGGAACAGGCTTACGCCGCGCTCAGGGAAGAGAAGAGAAAAGGTGCCAAGGCGGATCCGGAGAAGCTCAAGAAGCTCGAGGAAGCGTTCCGGCAAGCCCAGGAGGAAGCCGGCAAGTACGTGGCATCCAACGAGTTCGGCGAGGCGGTCGAGCGAGCGGGCGGCAGACAGCTCAACGCCACCACGGCTGCCGACCGCACCATGTATTTCTTCAGCCTGCCTTCCAACCACATGGAGCTATGGTTCTGGCTGGAGTCTGAGCGCTTCCTCAATCCCGTGTTTCGCGAGTTTTACAAAGAGCGGGACGTCGTAATGGAAGAACGCCGCCTCATGGAAAGCCAGCCGGTAGGCAAGTTACTGGAGGAGTTTCTGGCCGCCGCTTATAAAGCTCATCCCTACGGCGAACCGGTAATCGGTCACATGAGTGACTTGGAGAATCTTACCACGGCCGACGCCGTAGCGTTCTTCCGGAAGTATTACATCCCCAGCAACTTGGTGGCGGCGGTGGTAGGCGACGTAGACCCCAAACGGGTCCGCGAGCTGGCCGAGCGTTACTTTGGGCGCATACCCGGCGGTCCCAAGCCCGAGCCGTTGCGTACGGTCGAGCCACCCCAGGAAGCGGAGCGTCGGGTGACCATGTGGCTCCGCGCGCAGCGCATGGTGCTTATGGGTTATCACAAGCCGGACATCAATCATCCGGATGACGCCGTCTACGACGCCATAAGCAGTCTGCTGAGCGAAGGACGATCCTCCCGCCTGTACCGCGGCCTCGTGCGGGACCGCAAGGTGGCCACGCAGGTGGCGGGCTTTCCTGGTTTGCCCGGGCAAAAGTACCCCGGCCTGTTCATTTTCTTCGCCATGACCGCGCCGGGCCGAACCAATCAGGAAGTGGAAAAAGCCATCGAGGAAGAACTCGAGCGTTTGATCAAAGAGCCGGTGAGCAAGGAAGAACTGGACGGGGTAAAACGAAGGGCGCGGGCCAGCCTGCTGCGACAACTGGACGACAATCTCGGTCTGGCGATCCAGCTTTCCAGCATGCAGGCCTTGACCGGCGACTGGAGAAATCTTTTCCGCCAGTTGGATAAGATCAATGCCGTAACTCCTGAGGATATTCAACGCGTGGCCAAGGCGACGTTCACGCGAACCAACAAGACAGTGGCCGTGATCGAGCCGCTGGAGTCGCGCTGAGGAGGAGGCGCCATGCGACGCAGACTTTTTCTTGCCTGCTCGATGTTGATGGGCCTGGCCGCCATCGCTGCTGCCCAGATCCCGCCCAGTTACAAACAACTGAAATTCCCGCCCCTCAGCCGCATCCAGCCTCCGGAACCGGTGCGTTTCGAGCTTCCCAACGGGATGGTCGTGTATTTGGTGGAGGATCACGAGCTGCCCATGATCAGCGCCTCGGCCCTGATCCGCACCGGTTCGCGCTGGGAGCCCGCGGAAAAAGCCGGCCTGGCGGCCATCGTGGGAGCGGTGATGCGCACCGGCGGCTCGGAAAAGTTCCCGGGCGACCAGCTCGACGAAGAACTCGATCGCTTGGGCGCCACGGTGGAGACTTCCATTGGAGAAGACTCCGGGCGCGCCGTGGTCTCGGTCCTCAAGGAGGACATAGACCGCGGCCTGACGATCCTGGCCGACATCCTGCGGTACCCCGCGTTCCCGGAAGACAAGATCGAGCTGGCCAAGATCCAGCAACGCGATCGCATCGCCCGGCGCAACGACAATCCGAACGCGATCATCGGGCGCGAATTCCGTCGGATTATTTTCGGTAAGGACAGCCCTTACGCGCGGCAGCCTGAGTACGACACCATCAACTCCATCAAACGCGAAGATCTGATCGCGTTCCACCGCGAGTTCTTCCAGCCGGAAAACGTGATTCTGGCGGTCTGGGGAGATTTCCAGGTCGCCGAGATGCGGAAGAAGATCGAGCAGATCTTCGGTTCGTGGCCTCGCGGAGGGCGTCCCAAGCCGCCTGTGCCGCCAGTGGACCCCGCTGCCCGTAATCGCGCCGGCATTTATCAGATCGTCAAGGAGGATATGCCGAACTCGTGGGTGGCGATGGGATTTCTCGACGGCCGGCGCGATGATCCGGATTACTTCGCCTTGGAGGTTATGAACGACATCCTGGGCGGCGGTTTCGCCTCGCGCCTGTTCAACAAGGTACGCACGGAGCAGGGCCTGGCTTACACGGTCGGATCCAACTGGGCGGCAGGTTGGGATCGTCCCGGGTACTTTATCGCCATCGGCTCCACCAAGACCGAGTCCACCGTCCAGATCCTGGAGGCGATGCGCAACGAAATCCGGCGTCTGGCGCAGGGTGGCGTGACCGAGGAAGAGCTGGCCCGCGCCAAGGACTCCATTTTGAAAGGCTTCGCCTTCGAATTCGATTCCACAGCGAAAATTGTCGAACGCCTGGTAAGTTACGAATACTACGGCTACCCCAGGGATTACTTGCAACGTTATCGCGACAATATCGAAAAAGTCACCAAAGAGGACGTGGCCCGCGTCGCTGCGAAGTACCTGAATGTGGACCAACTGGCGATCGTGGTGCTGGGCAAGGGTTCGGGCTTTCAGCCGCCGCTAACCGCTTTGGGTAAAGTCACGCCCATAGACATTACGATCCCGCCGCCTAAACAGGCGCCCACGGGCGAAGCCACTCCGGAGGCGATCACCCGCGGCCGGCAATTGCTGGCTCGCGCCCGTGACTCCGTCGGGGGCCTCGACAAGCTTCGCGCTCTGAAGGATTACACCGTGGCGGCGGAGCTGACGCTGAGCACGCCTCAAGGCCAATTCGCCATGCAGTCGGAGACGACGGTCAATTTGGAAGGTCGCATGGTGAGCAAGATGACCACGCCCATGGGTGAAATATCCCAGGGATACGACGGGCAGACGGCCTGGATGCGCACGCCCCAGGGAGTGCGCGAAGTTCCGGCTTCGCAGCGCGGGGAGTTGGAGAATACCTTTTTCCGCGATACGATGCGCCTGCTGCGCGATTTCGAAGATCCGGGCGTCACCGTCCAGGCTCTGGGCGAGCAGGAGATCGAGGGCAGGAAGGTCGAAGCTGTCGCGGTGCGGGATGCTGGCGGCAAGTTTCAGGTGAAGCTATATGTGGATCCGGCCACGAACTTACTCGCCGGGAAGAGTTACACCGCGGCCTTGATGGGCGCGCCGGGTGAAATCCAGGAACTGTATTCGGACTGGCGCGAAACCGAGGGCTTGAAGTGGCCGGGCAGGATTACTCTGTATCGTGACGGCCGCAAGATCGGCGAATCCGTGGTGCGTGAGGTCAAGGTCAATCCGGGCCTGCCCGAGAGCGCTTACCGCAAGCCTGAGTAAGTTCCGGCTCAGCCTGAAGCTCGCGGCGGTCGAGCGAGCACCCAGGCGAGCGTGACAAAGGCCGCCAGTGAGAGAGTGGCGGTCGCCGCAACCCCGGGTCGCCACCCGGGGAGGCCGAGTGCATCCCTCAGCGAAGGGATTGCGGGGTTTAGCGCCAGCGCGGCCAGCACAATGCCAAGGACCGCTTCCCCGGCGATCAGGCCCGAGGCGATCAGTGTGCCGCGTTCCTCGGCTTCCGTCCGCACGCCGCGCGCCTCGGACAGGCGGTCGCCAACCCACCGAATGAGGCCACCGACAAAGATGGCAGCCACGGTTTTGAAGGGGAGGTACATTCCCACGGCCACGAGCATGGGCGAGGGCACGCCGGCCAGAATGAGGACGGCGCCGAGCGCCGCGCCCGCCCCCAGCAGCCCCCACGCCATTTCGCCGCCCACGATGCCCTGCCCCAACTGGGCCATCAGCCCCGCCTGCGGTGCCGGCAGGTCCACGCCTCCGATCCCGCCGGTGGCCTGGCTGGCCCGATCGAGAACGATAATGGGCGCCATCAGGAAGAAGGAAAGCAGAACCACCGCCACAATCTCGACCAGTTGCATTTTCCAGGGCGTGCCGCCCAGCAAATGACCGGCTTTCAAGTCCTGCGCCAGCGATCCCGCCACGCAGCAGGCGCAGCAAACCACCGCCGCCACGCCGAGCACAGCGGCAACGCCCTGCGGCCCTTTGACGCCCACGGCGAGCATCACGAGTGCGGCCAGCACCAGAGCCGCCAGCGTCAGGCCGGAAACTGGCTGGTTCGAGCTGCCCACCAGGCCTACCAGGTAAGCTCCCACGGCGGAAAGCAAAAAGCCAGCCACCATCATGATGGCGGTAGCCGCCAGCGTCGCGCCCAGCCGGTGCGTGAAGTGATAGTAGATCGCCGAAACCGGAAGCACGCAACCGATCAGTCCGGCGAGAATCCAGCGAGGCGCCAGATCGCGCTCGGTGCGTTCGATGGCAGCCGCCGTCTTTCCTCGCGCCTTCCACAGTCCGGCCAGCGAACGCCGGATGGGATCCCGCATCGAGTACAGCGTGTACAGCGCCGCCACCAGCATCGCGCCCACCGCCATCGGGCGGACCACGTTGCGCCAGACCGAGTACGCTGCCGCCTCCCACGCCCCGCGTTGCTCGGCGCCCATGCGTGCGAGCAAATCAGGATCGAAAAACAGCAGTGCCGGGATGAGCACCCACCATGCCAGGATGCCGCCCGCCACGTTCACCGCTGCGACGCTCGGACCGACGATGTAGCCAATCCCCAACAGCGCAGGCGAGAGACTCGGAGTGCTCCAGAGTACTCCGCCGCCATGCCTCACTTCCGCCAGCGCGCGCTGCGCCGCATCCAAATGGCGCACCACCGCGAGCGGGAACTTCACAAAGCCGCTGGCCGATTCCGCGAGCAAGGGCAGCCCGCGGTCGCTTTTGAGCAGCTCGATGACGGCGGCCAGACCCATGGCGCCGAACAGCCGCCGGGAAGCGGCGCCCGCTCGTTCCCCTGCGCGAACGATCTCGGCGCTGGCCACGCTTTCAGGCCAGGGAAGGCCGGCTTCCACGCAAAGCGGCCGACGCAGCGCAATCACGAAAAACACGCCGAGCAAGCCCCCGGCGAGCAGGATCAGCGAGGCTTCTCGGTAGTGGGCGCCGAGGTCGGCCCACAGCTTTTGATCGCCGGCGCGCGCAAGGGTGAACGCGGGGATGGTGAAAATCGCGCCCGCCACCAGCGCCTCGCCAACGGAAGCCGCCGTGCGAGCGATGTTCTGCTCGAGGACGCTGCCGTGCAGCAGGCGGGAACGAAACGCAGCCAGCGCGATCACCGCAGCAGGGATGGTGGCTGCGACCGTCTGTCCGGCCTTCATCCCTAGGTATGCGTTGGCGGCCCCGAAAACGAACGCGAGCAGCAATCCGAGAGCGAGAGCTTTGACCGTGAGCTCAGGCGGTTCGCCCGGTCCTGGGGCGCGCATAAGTTACGAGCGTAGCAGGCCGCGACTCACCGTGACTTGCCTGGCCCCTTTCCGCGACGCCCCGGGCCGCCGCGCCACAACGGTCGTCCAAGTTCGTCCCGCAGGCGCAGCGTGCGTTTTTCCTCCACCAGAGTGACGGCGACCGCCCACGCTTCAGGGCGATCGGCAAAGGGTCGGAAGGCCCGGATCACGACCTGCTGGCCGGCCCTGGGATTGAAGTCGTTCTCGATCAGATAACGCAGCGACCCCAACCAGATTTTCCAGGTGCGCCCGTCCGCCTCCACATCGAGTGAGGGCATGCCCTGCGCGGGACCGGCGTTGACCTTGACGATCCGGCCGCGGATCTCCACCGGGGGCTGCGCGGCCATGGGCGGGCGCTCGGGAGGTTGAGCCGCCAGCGCAGCAGGCAACAGCGCCAGGATGAATCGCCGGGACAGGCGCATGGGCCTCACCTCCCCCAATTGTCTCGCAATTTCGTTGCCGCTCTTATCCCGCGGATTCCCATCTCCCGCGACGCCTCGCCGTGCAAATCCTGCGCGCCCCGCCGGCAAGGCTTGCGCATCGGCGCCCTGGACCTGGGCCTCCCCGCCGTTGTATCAATGGGAGTGCTGCCTATGGAAGCAATCTACCGGTTTCTCGCACAGCAAAACCTCCCCGCGCGCGACCCCGTGGAATTGCCGGCCTCGCCCAAGCGCTTTGCCGACGGGGGACAGTACCGCATCGAGATCCCTTCCACGGAAGGTCCCGCGGCTCTTGCTGCGGTGATCGAAGAGGCGCGGGCACGCGCGGTTCCCGTGCACCGCGTCAGTCAGGGCAGCGGCATCATGCTGCTGACCGAGGACGAGATCGTCCGCATGGTCGAGCTGGGGCGGCAGGCTTCCATCGAGGTCAATCTCTTCCTTGGTCCGCGCGCGACCTTCGACATCGGGGCGCAGGTCTACTCCACGGCGGGACGCTCCTTGGGCCTGAGCCTGCGGGGCGCGGATCAACTGGCCTTCGCGCTGGAGGAGGTCCGGCGCGCCGTGCGGCTCGGTGTGCGAAGCGTGCTCGTCTCGGATCTCGGCGCCCTTCAGCTTGTCGCCAGAATGCGAGCCGCAGGCGAGCTGCCGCCGGATCTGATCATCAAGACGTCCGTCATGATGGCGCCGGCCAACCCCGCCAGCGCGCGCCTGCTCGAGGATCTTGGCGCCAATACGATCAACATTCCCTCGGATCTGACGCTGCCGCAGATCGCCGCCATGCGCGCCGCGCTGGACGCCGTCATTGACTTCTACGTCGAGGCGCCCGACAACATCGGTGGCTTCATCCGCTATTACGAGATTCCGGAATTGATCCGCGTGGCGGCACCTATTTATCTTAAGTTCGGTCTGCGCAACGCACCGGACGTCTATCCCAGCGGCACGCATCTGGAGCCGACCGTCGTCGCGCTCTCGCGCGAACGCGTGCGGCGGGCGCAACTGGCCTGCGAGATCATCCGCCAGTACGCACCCGACGCGCAGATGTCGCCGGCAGGCAATCTCTGAGCCGGTGCGGCTTACTTCTTGCCCCCCAGGCTGCACGAATCGTCCGGTCCCCGACCGGACCCGAAAAGCCCTCAACCCCCGGTCAAGCGGTTGAAAATGACCCAAGCGGCAAAGATCAATGCAATCCAGACCCAGTCCACGGTGTGTACCTTGCCTTCATTGTAGCGCTCGCCAGCGATGGTCCGTGCGCGCGGACCGCGGCGTTCGCGCTATCATCGGCGCATGAAGCGAATCGTTTGGATGCTACCCCTGCTGGCCGCCTGCGGGCTGGCGCAGCAAGAAATTTATCGCGATCCGGGTTTGAAGACCGTCGTTCAGGTCGCGATCGTCTGCAAGGACATCGAGGCCACCACGCGGCGGTGGGCCGAGCTGCTGGGCGTCGAACCGCCCGCCATCCGCATGACCAGGCCGGGACGCGAGGTGAAACTCATCTACCGCGGACGACCTTCGGACGGGCGCGTCAAGCTGGCCTTCATCCGTCTGGGCCAGGTGTCGCTCGAGTTTCTGGAGCCGGTCGGCGGAGAAACGAGCTGGGCCGAGTTCCTGGAGAAGTACGGCGAGGGCGTGCAACACCTGGGCTTCCAGGTCAAGGACCTGGACCGTAGCCTCGACGCGCTCAAGCGACTCGGCTTCGCCGAGCTACACCGAGGCCGCTACGACTCCGACAACGGCACGTACGTCTACATGGACACCAAGGATGCGCTGGGCGTGACGATTGAGCTGCTCCACTCGGATCCGCCGCGCAAGGCGCAGTGAGGCCCGCGGCGTCTCAGCTCGCTCGGTCCAGGGCGGCCAGCTCCTCCAGGCTGAGCCGCCCTGTGTAGATGGCCATTCCCAGCGCCACGTTGATCCCCATGGCCACCAGCTCGCGGACCTCGTTCATGGTGGCAATTCCTCCTGCGGCAGTGATCTCGAGCGACGTCGCCTTGCGCAACCGGCGGAACCACTCCAGATCCGTGCCCGCCAGCATGCCCTCCTTGTCCACGTACGTGCACAGGAAACCGCCGCAGTAAGGTTCCAGAAGCGAGAGGACTTGTTCCGCGCTGAGATCGGTGGATTCCTGCCAGCCCTTGACCACGATCCGGCCTTCCCGCGAATCCAGAGCCACGATCAGGCGCTGCTTGCCGATGGCCCTGGCAACCGATTCCAGAAACTCGTGATTCACGCCGGCGCGGTGAAATGCCGCGGTGCCGACAATCACCTTCCGCGCGCCCTGCTCGACCAGCCGTCGGGCGCGTTCCACGCTTCGCACGCCGCCGCCCACACGGATCGCGGCCCGCGACGCCAGTCGCGCGACAATTTCCTCGTTCGAGCCGCGGCCCATGGCGGCGTCCAGATCTATCACCTGGATTTCACGGAAGGCGGCGAAGCGCTGCAACATGACCTCAGGTGCTTCGGCCTCCAGTGCCTTCTCTCGGCCCTGGACAAGCTGCACCACCTTGCCGTCCATCAGGTCAATGCAAGGCAGGATCATAGCCGCACCGGGACGCCGTGCCGGGCCAGATACTCCTTGAGGTCCCCCACCGTGTATTTGCCGTAGTGGAAAATCGAGGCGGCCAGCGCTGCATCGGCCTCCCCTTCCGTCAGCACCTGCAGGAAATGCTCGGGCCGACCGGCGCCGCCGGACGCGATGATGGGAATGCGGGTGGCGCGCGCGATGGTGCGGGTGAGTTCGAGGTCGAAGCCCTGCTGCACGCCGTCGGTGTCCATCGAGGTGAGCAGGATCTCGCCCGCGCCCAGCTCTTCGCCCCGCACCGCCCACTCGACCGCGTCCAGCCCGGCGTCATCCCTTCCGCCGCGCACGTAGACGGTCCACCGGCCGGGCCCTACGCGCTTGGCGTCAATCGCAAGGACCACGGCCTGCGAGCCGAACTCCTGACTGAGCTCCCGGATCAGCTCGGGACGGCGCACCGCGGCCGTGTTCACGCTTACCTTGTCCGCCCCCGCCAGCAGGATGCGGCGAGCATCACTCACCGAGCGGATTCCGCCGCCGACCGTAAGGGGAATGAAGACCTTCCGCGCCGTGCGGGCGACCACGTCCACCATGGTCTCGCGATCGTCGCTGGAAGCGGTGATGTCCAGAAAGACCAGCTCGTCAGCACCCTGCTGGTTGTAGCGTTCCGCCAGCTCCACCGGGTCGCCCGCGTCGCGCAGGTTCACGAAGTGCACGCCTTTGACGACGCGGCCGCCGGTCACGTCCAGGCACGGAATGATGCGCTTGGCGAGCATGGCTCAAAGCTTCACGAAGTTTCGCATGACGCGCAGGCCCAGCTCGCCCGATTTCTCGGGATGAAACTGGACGCCGAAAACGTTGTCCGTCTCAAGCACCGCCGTATAATCCACATAGTAAGTCGCCACGGCGGCGGTAGCTGAATTTACCGGCACATAGTAACTGTGGGCGAAATAAAAGTAGGAGCCGGGGGCGATCTCTTTCAGTAACCGGCAGTCCGCAACCGGCGTGACGCGGTTCCAGCCCATCTGGGGCACGCGAACGCCGGAAGGGAAGCGGGCCACGCGTCCCTGGAGCAGCCCCAGTCCCTGAACTTCGGGAGCTTCTTCGCTGCCCTCGAACAGGGCCTGCAAGCCGAGGCAGATTCCCAGGTAAGGAACGCCGCTGCGGATCGCTTCCAGCAGGGTCTGCCGCACTCCCGCCGCGTCCAGAGCGCGCAGGAGCTGGCCGTAGTGGCCCACGCCGGGAAGGATGATTTTCGAGGCGCGGCGCAGTCCTTCCTCATCGCGGACGATGCGGTAGTCGGCGCCGATGGCCTCCAGAGTATTGGCCACCGAGCGAAGATTGCCCGCCCCGTAATCGTAAATCGCGATCACAGCAACCCCTTGGTGGACGGCAACTGGCGCCGCAGGCGCTTGTCCCGCGAGCAGGCGTACGCCAGAGCCCGGGCAAAGCACTTGAAAACCGCTTCGATCTGGTGGTGGCTGGAACGCCCGTAGAGAACGCGCACGTGAACGTTGGCCCGGGCGTGCGTGGCGAAGCCCTGGAAGAAATCCTCCACCAGTTCCGCCTGCAAATCGCCCACCAGCCGCGCCCGCACGGCGTCGCGATAGACCAGATAGGGCCGGCCGCCCAGATCCACCGCCACCACCGCCAGCGTCTCGTCCATCGGCATGACAAAGTAACCGGCGCGATTGATGCCTCTGCGGTCTCCCAGCGCCTGATCGAAAAGCTGCCCCAGCACGATCCCCACGTCCTCGACCGTGTGATGCTGGTCTACGTCGAGATCGCCCCGCGCCTCCAGGCTCAGGTCGAAGGCGCCGTGCCGTGTGAACAGCTCCAGCATGTGATCGAGGAAGCGGATGCCCGTGGAGATCTGATAGCGGCCGCTTCCCTCGATTTTCAGGCGCCCGCGAATCTGTGTCTCTTCCGTGATCCGTTCCACGCGGGCCGTTCTCACGCCAGGCACTCCTCGAGTTCGTTCACGTCGCTCAGAATGGCGGCAGCCCTTTCTTCCTCGAACAGGCGCCTGAGCTCGGCGGCGCGAGGGTTGTGGGGCGCGACGATTCCCACGAACGGGACGCCGGCCGCGCTGGCCGCGCGCGCGTCATCCACCGAATCCCCCACGTAAAGCGCGCGGCGGCCCGGGACCGTCTCCAGGATCTGCAGGAGACCGTCCGGGGCGGGCTTGCTGCGCGTGACGTCCTCGTGCGTCACCACGGGATGGAAGCGCACGGCGCCCGCGAAGCGGCGCAGCGTGTGCTCGGCTTCCTGTCGCAGGCGGCCCGTGAAAATGGCTAGGCGGAAGCGCTCGGCCAGCCGCTCGAGCAAGCCGGGTCGGGGGAGCCAGCGCTCTTCGCGGATGAGGCCGTCCCCGTTCGCGCCCCAGAAAATCCGCTGGAAACATTCGACGACTTCTTCATAGGAGGGGCGCACCCCGCGCTCCAGGATGAGCTGGTAGGAGACGTCCCAGTCATTGTTCATGCCGCCGCGATTCTTGCAGGCCTGGACTTCCTCGTGCGAAACCAGAACGCCCGTGAAATGTTCTACTGTGCGGCGGATGGACTCGCGGTAGGAACCGCTCACATCCACCAGCACGCCGTCCATGTCGAACACCAGCACCTGGGGCAACGGGCGAATCACCATATCTTCTCCAGCTCCGCGATCAGCCGCCGCACCTGTTCGCGCGTGCCTACCGTGACGCGCACGCAGCCGGGCAGTTCGTAGCTTCGATCGCGCACCAGCACTCCCGCCTCGCGGAGGCGATCCCGGATCCACAGCGCACGGTCACCTGCACGCATGAGCACGAAGTTGGCCTGACTAGGATAGTAAGGCACGCCCAGGCGGTCCAGTTCGCGGCAAAGCAGCTCCCGGGCAGCCAGCGCTTCGTTGACGTACTGCCGGATGTAGTCCTGATCGCGGATTGCGGCACGCGCGGCCAGCGCCGCCACCGCATTCACGCTGTAGGGCGACTGGCCCTTCTGCACCCAGGCGATGTTGCCCGCTTGCGAGAACAGGCATCCCAGACGCAGCGCCGCCAGCCCGTACACCTTCGAGAAGGTCCGGCTGACGAACAGGTTGGGGTAGCGCGCCAGCAGCGGCAGCGCGGTGATCCCGCTGAACTCGTAGTAAGCCTCGTCCACCAGAACCGCGGCCTGCGGCGCGGCGTCAAGCACGCGTTCGATCCCCTCCAGGCCGATGGCCGTGCCCGTGGGGTTGTTGGGGTTGGCGATCAGCACGGCGCGCGTCCGGTCCGAGAGAGCGCCCAGCAGCTCCTCCAGCGGGAAGGCAAGCGTGTCCGCCCGGTAAGGGACCTCGCGGATCTCAGCGCCTGCCACCTCCGCGTAAAAACGGTACATGGCGTAGGAGGGCTTGAGCAGGCACACTTCCTCGCCCGCGTCCACATACGTGTTGACGAGCAACTGGATCGCCTCGTCCGTGCCATTGGTAAGGAGCAACTGGTCCGGGGCGACCCCGAAGAACGCCGCCAGCTCGGCGCGCGCCTCGCCGTATTCCGGGTAGACGGCGAGCGCGTCTTCGGTCAGGCGCTGGCGCAGAAACTCCACCACGCGAGGCGAGCAGCCCACCGTGTTTTCGTTGAAATCCAGCCGCAACTTGCCCTGCCGCCCGGCCGTGGGCGGCGAGTACGGCGCCATGCGAAGGATGGCCGGACGCGGCCGCAGCGGCTCAGCCACGAATGCGAGCCTCCACCGATCGCGCGTGCGCTTCCAGGCCCTCGGCGCGGGCCAGCGTGATGATGGCGGGCGCGAGCCGGGCCAGAGCGGGCGCCGAGAGTTCCTGCACGGCGATCACTTTCACGAAATCAGCCGCGGAAAGGCCGCCGCGCAAACGCGCCGCGCCGCCGGTCGGTAACACGTGGTTGGGGCCGGCGGCGTAATCGCCGGCGGCTTCCGGGCTGTGCGGTCCGATGAAGATGCAGCCTGCGTGTCGCACCCGGTCCAGCAGGGAAGAATCCGGCAAACTCAAATGCTCGGGCGCGAACTGGTTGGCCAGGTCCACAGCTTCCTCGAGCGAGCCGACCAGAACGATGGCGCTGTTGTTCTGGATGGCTTGCCGTGCGATCGCTGCGGTGGGCAGGTCGGCGAGCTGCTGTTCGATCTGCTGGGCTACCTGGCTGGCGAGCTGCCGCGAAGTCGTGATCAGGATCGCGGCCGCATCGGGGTCGTGCTCGGCCTGCGCCAGCATGTCAGCCGCGATCAGGGCCGGCTCGCCATCGGCCGCGATGATCATGGTCTCGGTGGGGCCTGCAATGAAGTCAATCCCCACCTCTCCGGCCAGCAATTTCTTGGCGGCGGCCACGTAGACGTTGCCCGGCCCCACGATGCGGTCCACTTTGGGTACGGTCCGCGTGCCGTAAGCGAAGGCGGCGATGGCGTGGGCCCCGCCCATCTGGAAAACATCGGTCACCTTGAGCGCCCACGCGGCGCCGAGGATCTCCGGCGCGGGCCTGGGGGTGGCCACGCAGATCGTACGCACGCCCGCCACCTGCGCGGGAATGACCGTCATCATGAGCGTGGAAGGCAGTGGATAGCGGCCCGATGGCACGTAAGCACCGACCGCATCCAGCGGGCGCACGATCTGCCCCGCGCGCAAACCCCGGCAGAGCTGCCGGAAGCCGCCTCGCGGCAATTGCATGCGGGCGAAGGTGCGGATGTTCTTGCTCGCCAGCCGCACGGCGTCGCGAAAGGCGCAGTTCAGCCGGGCGTATGCGGACCTCAGCTCCTCCTCGGGGATTTTCACCGAGGGTCGGTCCAGACCGTCCAGCCGCCGGGCGTATTCCAGCAGCGCCTTGTCGCCCTTGCGGCGAACCGCTTCCAGGATCGGACGCACCACGCGCTCGGCCTGCGCCAGCCTCAGGGCCCGGCGGCGCAGCAGCCGGCTCGCTTCACGCGACTCCACAATGCGGATCATGGGTCATAGCACGATCTTGTTGAGCGGATACTCGACGATGCCCTGCGCCCCCGCCTGTTTCAGTCGCGGGATGATCGTCCGTACCGTGCTTTCGTCCAGAACGGTGTTCACCGCCACCCAGTCCGGATCGCTCAGTTGCGAGATCGTCGGCTTCTTGAGGGCAGGCAGTACCTCGAGCACCGCGCCCAGGTTGTCCTTGTGCACGTTCAGCATCAGCCCGACTTTGCCCAGCGCGTTGAGCGCCCCTTCCAGCAGCGTCTTCAGGTCCAGAATCTTCTGCTTCTTCCACGGATCCTGCCAGGCCTGCAAGTTGGCGATGAACTGCGTGTTGGACTCCAGCACGGTGTCAATGATGCGCAGCTTGTTGGCCCGCAGCGAGGAGCCGGTCTCGGTGACCTCGACGATGGCGTCGGCCAGTTCGGGCGGTTTCGCCTCGGTGGCGCCCCAACTGAATTCCACCTTGGCTTCCACCCCGTGCGCGGCCAGGTAACGTTGCGTGACGCCGACCAGCTCGGTGGCGATGACCTTGCCGCGCAGATCATAGACGGACTGGAAGGAGGAATTCTCGGGCACGGCAAGCACCCAGCGAACCTTGCCGAAGCTTTGCTTGGCGTAAATCAGGTCAGCCACCACCTGGACCTGGGCCTCGCATTCCAGGATCCAGTCCTTGCCCGTCAGGCCCGCATCGAGCACGCCGTCCTCGACATAGCGCGCCATTTCCTGGGCGCGAATCAGCATGCACTCGATTTCGGGATCGTCAATGGCAGGAAAATAAGACCGGGCCGTAGCGGTGATGGAGAAACCCGCTCGCCGAAACAGTTCGATGGTAGCCTGTTCGAGACTCCCCTTGGGAATGCCCAGCTTGAGTTTGTTCATGCGCGATCCCCGTACACCGCCTTGGGATCGAAGGCGGGCGCCTCGATTTCGCGCCAGCCGCCGTCATCCAGCCGGCGGTAAAAGCAGCTCACGTAGCCCTCGTGACAGACTCCCGGTCCCAGGGCCTCGACCTTGATCAGAAGCGCGTCGCTATCGCAATCGGTGAGGATTTCCTTGACCAGCAGCCGATGGCCCGAGGTCTCGCCCTTGGTCCAGAGAGCATTGCGCGAGCGGCTGTAAAAAGTCACGTGCCCGCTTTCCACCGTGCGGCGGAAGGCCTCGGCGTTCATGAAGCCGAGCATGAGCACACGACCGGTGCGGTGATCCTGGATGATGGCCGGGACCAACCCGCCCATCTTCTCGAAGTTCAGATTCATGATGGCATCCGAAATGAGTGCCTCTCCTTTGACGAGAAAGCCCTTTCGTACAGGGCCTTCCGGCTGGCAAAAGCCGGGAATTCGCGCAGGAGTCAGCCCATGGCGCAGCCGTGGCCGCCCGCCGGCAGGGAATCCCGCGTCGTCCGGACAGGCGGCAACTGCATGAGTTTATTAGTATAGCAACGGCTCCCCTCAGCCAGCGCGCGGAGACAACTTATGGGGCTTTGTCCGCCTGGACCAGGCTAAAGCGCTTCCTGCGCTTCCGCCGATAGATAACGCGAACTTATGGGCGGGTCCACGGTTCGCTGGAGCGACTCGCAAGATTTGTCGCGCTTCGAGCACCGGGCTGGCAGGATCAGCGACCCGATCGAGCGACTGCGCTATTTGCAAGCTTGCCTTGGCCAGAGGCCGCGGCCTGCGGTTGAGCCGGTACGGCGGAGCTGGGCAGGATGGCTCGGCCTGGCCCTCCTGCTGGTAGCCGCGGCGCCTACCGGATCGGGCACGGGATCGTGCCCGTCCGCGGTGAGATCGTCTACTGCCCGGACCGTGCTGCCGCCTGTCCGGGAGGTCTGGCTGGTCGAGCGGACCGCCGATTTCGAGCTTTATAGCAACGGGTTGCGGGTGGAGCGCGCCTGGTGCGTCCGGGGCCAGCCCCGTTCGCCGAAATGGCTCGCCCGAGAAGGCAATCCTGCTTTAGAGGCGCCGCCCGATCCCGCGGGCATCGTCTTTCACGCCTCGGAAAGCGATCCGGCGCCGTTTGATCCTCGCTGGACTTCACGCCTGATCCAGCAAGGCGAGTCGCTGCTCAAATGGGTGCAGCGGCACTCCTTGTACCACTACGTGGTGGACCGCTTCGGCAGGGTCCATCGCATTCTGGAAGATGGCGACCGGGCGCATCATGCCGGGCGCTCGGTGTGGGCCGACGCGCGGTGGATCTATCTGGATCTGAACGAGAGCTTTCTGGGCGTGTGCTTCGAAGCGGCCACCGAAAGGGGCGGGGAGGGCCTCACGGCAGCTCAGATCCACGCAGGAAGGCTTCTGGTGGAGATGCTTCGTTCTCGCTACCCAATGCGGCCCGAGAACTGCGTCACGCATGCGCAAGTGTCCGTCAACCCGGTCAATGGGAGGATCGGCTATCACACGGACTGGGCAGACGGGTTTCCTTTCGCGGCGCTGGGCTTGCCCGATAACTACCATCAGCTCTTGCCCGCCCTACTGTTTTTCGGCTTCACGGCCGATGATGGATTTCTCAGGCGCGCCGGTCCCGGGCTGAGGGCGGCCGTGCAGGCCAGCGAGGAAGAACTGGCGCGGCAGGCGCAGCGCCGGGGCGTGCTGCCCTGGCAGTACCGCCGTGAGCTGGCAGCGGCTTACAGGGCCAGGGAGCGCGCGCTTACCGGCATGTAGGAGTCGGAGGTCATCGTCATGGAGAACCGCAAAAGATTCGGACTGGACATCGGCACCAGCCGCATCGTGCTGGCGCACGCATCGGGCGACAGCTTCCAGTTCGATTCCCAACTGAACGCCTTCGTCAGCCTGCCTTTCTCCAAGCTCACTTGCAGCGTGTTGGAGAAGGAAGGCATCCCGCACTCGCGCATGGACGGGCAGATTCTCGTATTCGGCGACGCCAGCGAACGTTTTGCCGACCTGCTCCACACGGAGACGCGTCGCCCGATGCTGGAAGGAACGCTCAATCCGTCCGAGCCGGATGGTCTGGCCGTGGTGCGGGCGATCGTCGAGCTGCTGGCTGGGCCGGGGGACAAAACCGGCTGCAAGTTGTGCTACAGCGTGCCGGCCGCTCCGCTCGGCTCCCCGGAGGGGACCAAGTTCCACAATGCCGCCTTGCACCAGATGCTCAGCGAGTTAGGCTACGAAGTACGGAGTCTTGAGGAAGGGCTGGCGGTCGTCTTCGCCGAGCTGGCGGACTCCAACTACACGGGCATCGGCATCAGTTGCGGCGCAGGATTGTCCAACGTATGCCTGGCGTACCTGTCGGTGCCGGTGGTCAGCTTCAGCCTGCCACGCGCGGGCGACCATGTGGATCGAGGCGCAGCCGGCGCGGCTGGCGAGGTGGCGACACGGGTCCGCGTTCTCAAGGAGCAATATTTCTCGCTGAATGGCCACGCCCCCGAACAACTGCCTGCCAAGCTGCGGCAAGCCTTACGGGTCTACTACGACGACTTGATCCACAGCCTGATCGCGGCGATGCAGGAGGCGTTCGAAGAGCAAAGGGCCTTGCCCCGGTTGAACCGACCCTTGCCCCTTGTGCTGGCGGGAGGCAGCGTTCTGCCGCCGGGCTTCCGGGAGCGCTTCGAGCAGGCTCTACGCGCCGTGGACTTCCCGTTGCGTGTTTCAGAGGTGCGCCTGGCGTCCGATCCGCTGCATGCCACGGCCAAAGGCGCGCTGGTGGCGGCGCTGGCCGACATGTGAGGCCCCTCACTCGTGCCGGCTCAGTTCGTGAGAGACGCGGCGGACGACTAGCTGCGCCAGCGCACGCCCACGTCCAGTTTCTTCTTGGCGTACTCGACGCTACGCTCCAGATCGTACTGTTGCTGCCGTCGAAGCGCGGCTTGAAACTCCGGAGGCTGAGGCCCTGTGCCGCCGATCATCATGGCGCCCTGGAAAGGATGGCCGCGCCGCACGAGCTTCAAGAAGCGCGCAAAATCGGCGGCCTTCATGCGGGGGAAGAACTTCCAGAAGTCGTCCTCCCAGTAGGGCAGCACCTGGGGCGGACGCCCGGTGATGATTTCCAGCAACAGGGGCGTTTGCGGGCAGAGCTTGCGGTGCAGTTCCACCATGGCTGGCAAGTCCAGGCATCCGTCACCCAGCGCCACCCACTGGAAAGCGGCGCCACGCGGGTGCTCGTAGACCACGGAATCGCGCACGTGAGTGGTGAAAGCGTAAGGACCCAAAATCTCGTACGTTTGGACGGGGTCTTCCAGCACCTGAATGGGGTTGCCGACATCCAGGCATGCGCCCACGAAATCCCGCCCGGCTTCTTCGATCAGGGTCTTCAACTCGTGCGCCTGCATGTCGCCGTGGTTTTCAACGGCGATTTTGACCCCCAGATCGAGCGCCTGCGTACGGACCGAGCGCAGCGTCTTGATCGTGCTCTCCATCAGGGGTTCGATGGGCCGGCCACTGCGGCGATCGTTCGGGCCGCCCATGAAGCATCGCATCACGCGGGCGCCCAGCTCGCGGGAAATGCGCAGGCCCTGGATCAGGGAGTCCGCCGGGTTGCCGGCTTTCGGGTTGTAGTGTTGGGATTCGGGGCAGATCGAGCCGATGCCGGTATCGAGGTAAATTCCCAGGCGCGCAGCATCGTCCTTGAGTTTTCGGAGGTAAGCCGGTTCCGTGCTATCCAACTGTCCGGGAACGGAAATTTGCAAGGCGCCCACTTTCAGGGAAGCCGCATATTCCAGCAGTTGGGACGCCTTCCACCGCAAGTCGCGGATCGAGTAACTGTCCACGCCCAGTCGGATGGGCGCGGAACCGGGCGCTCCGACGAACAGGGCGCCAACCGTCTGGAGGAACTCGCGTCGCAACATCTCGGCCATGATAACTGGTTTAAGCTGGCTGCTGGTTCTGCTGCCGGGCTGCCGCCCGCAAGTCGCCTCTGGGCAGATCAGTCTCGGTCCGGGCCGACTTTAGCAGGTGTTTCAAGCGGGGATAAGGCCGGGCCTCCGAGCTGGCCGCGTCAGGGCGCGTAGAAGCCGCCGTTGATCTCGATGGTCTGGCCGTGGATGTAGCGGGCGGCGTCCGAGCACAGGAACACGATGACGTCCGCCATTTCCTCGTTGGTGCCCAGTCGCCCCGCTGGCGTCTGTGCAATCACGGCTTCCAGCATCTGGCGCGTGGAGAAGCGCTGGTGGAAGTAGTTGTCCACGGTGCCGGGACTGATGGCGTTCACGCGAATGCCGTGGGGCGCCAGCTCTCGGGCCAAGCCCTTGGTCATGGCGGTGATCGCTGCCTTGGCGGCGGCATAAACCGTCGCGCCCACGCCGCCGCCCGTGCGCCCGGCAATCGAGCTCACGTTGACGATCACGCCCGAGCCCTTGCGCAGCATGGCAGGAACCACAGCCTGCGTGATCATCCACGCGCTGCGGAAATTCAGCGTCATGACCTCGTCGAACAACTCGTCCGTGAACTCCAGCAGGCGGGCTCGCCGCACCAGGGAGCCGGCGTTGTTCACCAGAATGTCCACCTCGGGCGCGACCTCAGGCAGGCGGGCGATCAGTTGCCGGATGCCTTCCAGGCGGCCCAGATCGGCTTGCACGGCTTCTGCTTCCGCTCCCGCTTCCCGCACGGCCGCCATGGTCTGGTCGGCCCCTTCGCGGTAGCTGTTGTAGTGGATCACCACGCGGCGCACGCCGCGGCGCGCCAGCGCGATGGCCGTGGCGGCGCCAATACCGCGCGAGGCGCCCGTGACCAGGGCCACTTTTCCCGCGAACTCGTTCTGGACGCTCCCTTGCGCTGCGTTCTGGTTCATCGCAGATCCAATCCTCCTGTGTACAAGAGCCAGTAAGCCAGCCACGCCACTGCGGCGGAGGCCGGGATGGTGAAGATCCAGGCCCAGACAATCCGTGTGGCTACAGACCAGCGTACCGCCTTCACTCTCTGAATCGAGCCTACGCCCGCGATGGCGCCGGTGATCACGTGCGTGGTGGAAACGCCTACGTGCAAAGCCGTGGAGAGCAGGATCGAGGTGGCTGCGGCGGTTTCGGCAGCAAAACCTCCGCGGGGGCGCAGGCGGGTGATCCGCGTACCCATGGTGTGCACGATGCGCCAGCCGCCAGCCAGGGTCCCCAGGGCGATGGCGGCATGGGCGGCGAGAATAACCCAGACCGGGACTTGGAACGTGGAAAGATAGCCTGCCGAAAACAGGACTCCCGTGATGATGCCCATGGTCTTCTGGGCGTCATTGGTGCCGTGGGAGTAACTGTAAGCAGCAGCCGAAAGTAACTGAAGGCGGCGGAAGTAAATGTCCATTTTGCGAGGGCTGTAACCGCGGAACAGCCAGTAAATGGCGACCATGTAAATGTAGGCGAGCGCCAGGCCGATCATGGGCGCCAGCACCATGAAGATCAGGGTCTTGACCCAGCCGCTCCATACCAGCGCGTCGGTTGCGTGGCCCAGTCCCCTGAGCAGCGTCACCCGCGCCATGGCGGCGCCCGCATACCCGCCGAACAAGGCGTGGGAAGAACTGGTGGGCAGCCCCAGCCACCAAGTCACCAGATCCCACACAATGGCGCCGATCAAACCAGCGAGGATCACGTACGGGGTGACGACGCTCAGATCCACCATGCCGGCGCCTACCGTCTTGGCCACGCCGGTGCCAAAGCTGAAAGCCGAGATGAAGTTAAAAAAGGCGGCCCAGACCACAGCCTGCAAGGGCGTCAACACGCGGGTGGCCACGACCGTGGCGATCGAGTTGGCGGCGTCGTGAAAGCCGTTGATGAAATCGAAGGTCAGCGCGACCGCGATGATGAGGATGACCAGCGCCAGCTCGGACATACCGGAGTGAACCCCGCTGCGCGAACTCAGGAGTTCTTGACCACCACGTTTTGCAACACGTCAGCCACGTCCTCGCAGCGGTCGGTGGTGTCCTCGAGGAATTCGTAGACTTCCTTGAGCTTGATGAGCGAGATGGGATCCCGCTCGCGCTCGAACAGCTCGGCGATGGCCCGCCGCAGGACTTCGTCCGCATAGTCCTCCAGGCGATTGACTTCGATGCAGTGATCCAGCAGCGGAGCGTCCTTGTTCAGCGCTTCGAAGGCCTTCACCAGGGCTTTGGCGCAGTGGTGAACGATTTCGCAGAGCTCGATCGCGGTGGGTGGGATCGGCTCGAGCCGGTAAGCCGTCATGCGATAGGCGGAATCCTCGATGTCGTCCAGTACGTCGTCGAGCCGGGAGGAGAGGGCGTGAATATCTTCCGGATCCAGGGGGGTAATGAAGGTCTGGTTGAGCTTGGTGAAAATGTCGTGGGCCAGCTCGTCGCCTTCGCGTTCGAGCTGCTTGATGCGCACGGCGTTACGGGCGAGCTGCGAGTTGCCGCTGCGGGCTCCTTCCAGCAGCAGTTGGGCAGCTTCCTCGATGACCCGAACCTGGCTTAGGAACAGCTCAAAGAACTTCTCTTGTCGCGGCAGAAGTCTCATAAGCGTCTAGGCTCCTCAAAGGCTGGCAAGGGGCTCGGGGGATGACTTCCTGCTTCGGGCGCGGGCCGGGGAGGTGAATCCGAACAATCCATGTTCAGGCTTCCACTGGTGCGGTGAGCGGGGCCGTCTCGGCCTTGGGCTCGGTTTGGGCCGCCCGGGCGACATCGAGATCGAGCAAACGGGGATCGAGCAGCCGTTGCGCATCCACGTGCCCCATGGCAGCCACCAGCTTGCGCATCAGGTGAGGATAACGCTTCTCCCACTCGGCCAGCAAAGCCCGGATCTGCTGCCGTACGCCACCCGAGCGCAGGGCGCAGGCGCACGGCGTCACGGGCGCGCCCAACCGCTCGACAAACTGGCGGGTCATGTGCTCGCTCACGTAAATGAGCGGGCGAATCAGGCGGAACTCGTGTCGGCTCGACCAGGTGACCGGAGGGAGCGCGGCGATGCGGCCCGTGAAAAGCGCATTGCGCAGGAAGGCTTCGCACAGGTCGTCCATCGTGTGCCCGAAGGCGATCACGTTGGCCTGTAGCGCGCGAGCCGCTTCGTAGACCGCACGGCGGCGGTACCGGCTACAGAGATCGCATCCGTGATCGGGCTGCTCCTCTTCCAGTCTCAAGGAGGGACGATCCTCGAAGCAGAGCCACGGGACCGAGCGCTGGCGAAGCCACTCCGCCAGGGGTTCCAGCGAACGGAGGAACTTGCCCTGCTCGATGGTGAAGGCAGAGACCGAAAAGCGGACCGGCGCGCGCCTCTGCAGGCGGAGCAGCGCTTCCAGCAGCGCGAGCGAATCCTTGCCGCCGGAAAGGGCCACCGCCACCCGGTCGCCTTCACGAATCATGCGAAAGCGGCCGATGGCTTCGCCCACCCCGCGCAGCAACGTCCGCTCGAGATTCACATTCCATTATAGGGTACGATGGGGGCTGGGAATGCCCGAAGCCGCCGCCTCGGTCGTTTCGCCCGCGCGCCGCGTAGCCTTTCGCGTGCTGCTTCTGGTGGAACGCGGCGGTTACGCAGTGGACTTGCTGGCCAGCCGCACGGCTGCTTTGGAGGCCCGCGATGCGGCGCTGGCCGAAGAACTGGTCCTGGGTTGTCTGCGCTGGCAGGGGCAACTGGACTGGCTGATCCGTCAGATCAGCGGACGCGATCCCGCACGACTGGACCCCGAGGTTCGCGTCGCCATCCGCCTGGGAATCTATCAACTGCGTTTTCTGGACCGAATTCCCCCGCACGCCGCCGTTCACGAAAGCGTGGAGCTGGTCAAGAGGGCGGGCCATCGCTTTGCCGCTGGCTTCGTGAATGCGGTGCTGCGCAGGGTGGGGCGCGACCCGGTGGTCTTTCCCGATCTTGCCACCGAGTTGTCACATCCGCCTTGGCTGCTGGAGCGGTGGGAGCGTTTCTACGGCCGGGAAACCGCTCTGGCCATCGCTCGCGCCAACCTGCGACGGCCCGAGACGTACGTGCGTGTGCCTCCCGGCGCAGCGCTGCCCGAAGGTGTGGTGCTCGAACCCACGGACGTTCCGGGCTGCTACCGCCTGGTGGAAGGGCGAGCCGCAGGCTTGCGTATCCAGGACATCGGTTCGCAGGCCGTGGTGGGGTTGCTCGAACTCGAGCCCGGCATGACTCTGCTCGATGTGTGCGCTGCGCCAGGCAACAAAACGGTGCAGGCCCTGGAGTCGGGCTGCTGCGTGGTGGCATGTGACCTGCATCTGAGCCGGCTGCGCCGAATGAAGGACCTCGGTTGCCCGCTGGTGGTGGCGGATGCCGCCCGGGCGCTGCCTTTCCGGACCCGCTTCGAACGCATCCTCTTGGACGTGCCCTGTTCGGGGACCGGCACCCTGGCGCGCAACCCCGAGATCAAGTGGCGCCTCACGCCCGAAAAACTCGCCGAGCTCCATGCCCTTCAAGTCAGCCTGTTGCGCAACGCGTTGGAGCTGCTGGCGCCCGGCGGCCTTCTGCTGTACGTGACCTGCTCGCTCGAGCCCGAGGAAAACGATGAGGTGGTGCGGGAGGTGCTGGGATTTGTACCCGAGCGGATCGTGCGTCGTCTGCCGGGACGCGATCCGGGAGACGGCTTCTTCGCTGCTGTGATACGATCAAGTTAGCTCGCAATGGTTCAGATCGTTCCCTCGATTCTCTCGGCCGATTTTGCGCGTCTGGCCGACGAGATTCGTCGCGTCGAGCAGGGCGGCGCCACGATGCTGCATCTGGACATCATGGACGGGCACTTCGTGCCCAACATGACGATCGGGCCGCCCGTGGTCGAGTGCATCCGCAAAGTCACCCAGATGACGCTGGATGTGCACCTGATGATCACCGATCCGGACCGCTACATCCCTGCCTTCATCGAGGCGGGCGCGGATCAGATTTCGGTGCACCAGGAAGCTTGCGTGCATCTGGACCGGACTCTGCGGTTGATTCGGAGCCGTGGCCTTCCGGCGGGCGTGGTGCTGAATCCGGCGACCCCCGTGGCCACGCTGGATGAGGTGCTCGACCTGGTGGATTTCGTGCTCATCATGAGCGTCAATCCCGGCTTTGGCGGCCAGCAGTTCATCCCCGGCGCCCTGCGCAAGATTCGCGCGCTGGACCAGCGCCGCCGCCAGTGGAACCTGTCCTTCAAGCTGGAAATTGATGGCGGCGTGAACGAGGACAATCTGGCCGATGTGGTGCGCGCCGGCTGCGACTGGATCGTCATGGGCGCCAGCATTTTCCGTTCGCCCGATCCGGCCGCCACCGTGGCGCGCATGCGCGAGATCGCGCGCGAGGCTACCCCTGTGCGAGTTTAGCTATGGCGAGGGACGTCATGAGGCGAAACTGGCTCGGCTGGTTGACGATTCTGGCGTTGATCGGCACGTTGCTTGTTTCGGGCTGCCGTCGGCGTCGCTACGAGAACCCTATCACCAAGGACACGCTCCAGCCCGACAAGGTGCTCTTCGACAAGGCGATCGCCGATATCGAGCGCGGGCGATACGAGGTAGCGCGCCTGACGCTGCAAACCCTGATCAACACGTACGAAACCAGCGAGTTTCTGGCCAAGGCCAAACTGGCCATTGCCGATAGCTGGTATCGCGAGGGCGGCTCCAACGGTCTGGCTCAGGCCGAGGCGGAGTACAAGGACTTTATCCTCTTCTACCCGACCTTGGAGGAGGCGCCCGAGGCGCAGATGAAAGTCTGCATGATCCATTACAAACAAATGGAGAAGGCGGACCGGGACCAGACCCACGCCCTGCGCGCCGAGGAAGAGTGCCGCCAGGTCCTCGTGCAGTTCCCCAACAGCAAGTTCGCTCCCCAGGCCGAGCAGTTGCTGCGCAACATTCAGGAAGTGCTGGCCGAACGCGAGTTCCGGGTCGGAAGCTTCTACCACACCAAGGGCAGCCATGTGGCAGCCGCCAATCGCTTGCAAGGCCTGGTGGATCACTATCCGCTTTACAGCAAGGCGGACCGGGCTCTCTGGCAGCTCGCCGACTCCTACGCCAAAATGGGGCCGCGTTTCCGCAACAAGCATATCGAGGCCTACGTGCGGCTGGTCCGCGATTACCCGCTCAGCCCGCTGGTCGAGGAAGCCAAGAAGCGCCTGGCTGCACTCGAAGTGGACATCCCCGAGGCCGATCCCGTGGCCCTGGCTCGCATGAAGTACGAACTGGAGCACATGGAAAAGCCCGGGCTGCTGAGTCATTTCTGGGGAATCTTCCGCAAGAGTCCCGACGTGAGGATGGCCGCCAAGTCCGGTACGCCCACCATGGAGCCTTACCGCCCGCAGGTTCCGGCCAGCGTGCCTGCGGCAGCCACGGGAACCACCGGTGTAACGGCTGAAGTCACCGTAGCGCCCGTGACGGACACAAGCGCCCTCGACACCAAACCGGACGCCCGGCGACAGCCGCCTGGTTCCGCCAAACCCGAGAGCCAGCAGTCCGCTCCCTCCCCCACGCCTGCGCCCAAACCATGAGCCGCATCTTGCTGGCCGATGACAGCCCGCACGCCCAGCGCATGGGTGAGCGCATCCTGCGGGAGGAGGGCTACGAGGTCGTCACCGTAACCGACGGCGAGACGGCTCTCATCCGGCTTGCCGATGTGGATCCCGACGTGGTGCTGGCCGACGTGTTTCTGCCCACCCGTTCCGGCTACGAGCTCTGTGAGCAAATCAAGAAGCACCCGCGGCACCGCCATGCGCGCGTGGTCTTGCTGGCCGGGCCGCTCGATGCCGTGGATGAGCAGGAAATGCGGCGGGTCAACGCGGACGGGCTTCTGCGCAAGCCTTTGGAAGCTTCCGTGGTTTTGCAGACGGTGCGCCCGCTGATCGAGGCAGCGCGGGCCGAACGCGAGCAGCGACCCGAAACGGACATCGCGCCCGAGCCTTTGCCCATCGTGACCCGTCCTGCACCGGCCCGCGCCGAGCCCCCTCCGCCCGATCCGGAACGGATTCGCGCCGCGGTGACGCTGGCCTTGGATGCAGCCCTGCCCTCTTTGGTGGACCAAATCAGCCGGCAGATCGCAACCGCGGTGGTTCCTGCCCTGGATGCGGCCTTGCCCGAGATGATTGAACAGCTCACCCAGCGCGTGCTAGCGGCGCTGAAAGAGTGAGCCGCTCGCGCTGCATTCCCTGCCGCGCAGCTCGTCCAGACTTGCGCGATCAGCCTGCCCGGCGAAGTCGGCTGAACCCCGTCGCCGTGCGGAACGCTCGCTCGAAGACCTCCTGCTGTTCGATCACGTGGCGCTTGTGCGAACCCGTGGCCGGGCTGGGGCTTTCCGCGCGTCCCACGTACTCCAGCAGACGCCGGCTTTCGGCCAGCAGCGGCTGCACCTGCTCGTGGACGAAACGCCAGGCACCCATGTTGCGCGGCTCCTCTTGCACCCACGCCACCTCGGCCGTCGTCGGGTAGCTTTCCAGCAGCTCCTGCACCTCGGCGTGCGGGAACGGATAGAGCTGCTCGATGCGAACCAGCGCCACGTGGTGCGCCTGTAGGCGCTCGCGCTCGGCCTCCAGCTCGTAGTAGATCTTGCCCGTGCAAAGCAACAGGCGCGAGACGGTGTGGTTGGGCGGCTGCGCGGGGTCCGGCAGCACGAGGCGGAAAGCGCCCGAGGTCAGCTCTTCCACCCGTGAGACGCAGCGCGCGTGACGGAGCAGGCTCTTGGGGGTGAAAACGATCAGCGGCTTGCGCAAAGGCCGGCCGCCGGCGCCGAACATCTGCCGCCGGAGCAAGTGGAAGTACTGCGCAGGCGTGCTGGGATACACCACCTGAATGTTCCCCGCCGCGGCGAGCTGAAGGAAGCGTTCGATCCGCGCGCTGGAGTGCTCCGGACCCTGACCTTCATAGCCGTGTGGCAGCAGGAGCACCAGACCGCTGGGCTGCCCCCACTTGTCCTCGCTGGCGGCGATGAACTGGTCAATCACCACTTGCGCGCCGTTGGCGAAGTCGCCGAACTGCGCTTCCCAGATGACGAGAGAATGCGGGTCCGCGATCGAGTAACCGAACTCGAAACCCAGAACAGCGTTCTCGCTGAGCAGGCTGTCGTAAACTTCGAACGGCGCCTGTCCCGGAGCGAGGTGCTTGAGTGGGCAGTACTCGTGGCCGTCTTCGTAGTCGTAGAGGATAGCGTGCCTCTGGCTGAAGGTGCCGCGTGCGGAATCCTGGCCGGAGAGGCGCACCGGGACGCCCTCCAGAACCAGGCTGCCAAAGGCCAGAGCTTCGGCCAGCGCCCAGTCAATCGGCCCGCCGGCACGAAAAGCCTGGCTGCGACGCTCAATGAAACCTCGCAGCTTGGGATGGAGTCGGAAATCGGCAGGCAGGCGGGTCAGTCCTTCAATCACCTGCTCGAGGACGGCGTGTTCGGCCGCGGTATCGGCTCCGCGCCCGCGAGGCGGCTCGTCGCGCAGCGTTCCGATCTCCTGAATTTCGAAGCGCGAGCCGCCCTGCTGGGCGATGCGGTAGGCCTGCTCGAGCCGCTCGGCAATCGCCGCTTTCTTCCGCCGGATTTCTTCCTCGGTGATCAGCCCTTCCTCCACGAGGCGCTGCGCGTAGAGCGTGGTCACCGAAGGATGCTCGCGGATCTTGCGGTACATCACAGGTTGCGTGAAGCTGGGATCGTCGCTTTCATTGTGGCCGTGCCGGCGGTAGCAGAACATGTCCACGACCACGTCTTTGTGGAAGCGCTGGCGGAATTCAAAGGCGATCTGGATGGCGCGGAGGCAGGCCTCGGGGTCGTCGCCGTTGACGTGAAAGATGGGCGCCTGGACCATGCGCGCGACATCGGTGGCGTAAAGCGAGGAGCGCGCCTCGGTGGGCGGCGTGGTGAACCCGATCTGGTTGTTGATCACCAGATGGATCGTCCCTCCAGTCCAGTAGCCTTCCAATTGCGAGAGATTCAGGGTTTCGGCCACCACGCCCTGGCCCGCGAAGGCGGCGTCCCCGTGGATCAGCACGGGAATCACCTGATCGCGACCGAACGCCCCCCTTCGATCCTGCTTGCTGCGGACTACGCCCTCGACCACCGGATCCACCGCTTCCAGGTGGCTCGGGTTGGGGACCACGGTCACCGCGATCTGCCGTCCGTTGGGGTAGGAGCGCACCCCGCTGGCGCCCAGATGATATTTGACGTCGCCCGAACCCTGGATGCTGTCGGGATCTTCCATCTCGAACTGGGAGAGGATCTGCTCGACAGGCTTGCCGACGATGTTGGCCAGCACGTTGAGCCGTCCGCGGTGGGCCATGCCAATAACCGCCTCTTCGACGCCCAGCGCGGAGGCCCGAAACAGCAGCTCGTCCAGGATGGGGATCGCGCTTTCTGCTCCCTCCAGCGAGAACCGCTTGTGCCCGACGAATCGCGCGTGCAGGAAGTGTTCCAGTCCCTCGGCCTCCAGCAGCCGGTCCAGGATCCGCAGCCGCGTTTCCCGCTCCAGGGGCCACTGGTTGGTTTGCGGCTCCATGCGCTGCTGGAGCCACCGCTTCTGTTCCGGGATCTGGATGTGCATGTATTCGCAGCCAATCTTGCCGCAGTACGTGCGCCGCAGCGTTTGCAGGATTTCGCGCAGCGTGGCGACCGGCTGCGGACCGCCGTTGCCCAAGGCTTCGGCCAGCGTGCCGGTAATGAAAGGCCGGTCCAGATCCCAGATCGTCAGACCGTAGTTGGCGGGGTCGAGCTCGGGATGATATCCCGCGGTGGACCCCAGCGGATCGAGGTCCGCCACCAGATGGCCGCGGACGCGATAGGCGTTGATGAGTTGCAGAACGGCGGCCTCTTTGGCCACTTCCGCGAAGCGATCGCCGCTGGCGCCCGGCAGACAGGCCTGCCGGTCTGGTTCCCAATGTACGGGACGATGCGGGATCCCGAGATCGGCGAAGATCTGCTCGTAGAAACCGTCCTCGCCTTCCAGCAGAGCCTGCACCCGGGCCAGGAACATGCCCGATTCGGCGCCCTGGATGATGCGGTGATCGTAGGTGCAGGTGATCGTCATCACCTTGCCGATGCCGAGCATGGCCAGGACCTCAGGCGCCGTGCCGCGAAACTCGGCCGGGTAATCAATGAGGCCCGTGGCGATGATGGCCCCCTGCCCCGCCATCAGCCGCGGCACCGAGCCCACCGTGCCGACCGTGCCCGGGTTGGTCAGCGACACGGTGGTTCCCTGAAAGTCCTCCGGCGTCAGTCTGCCCGAGCGGGCCCGCGCAACCAGATCGTCGTAGGCCTGAAGGAACTGGCGAAAGTTCAGTGAGCCGGCGTCCTTGATGTTGGGCACCAGCAGCGAACGGGCGCCGTCCTTGCCGGGAACGTCCACGGCGATTCCCAGATTGATCCGATTTCGCACGAGCCTGTAGGCCTGCCCGTCCTTCTCCACGTAGGCGTGGTTGAGGTTGGGAAAACGTTTGAGCGCCTGCACGACGGCCCAGGCAATCAGATGGGTGTAGGAAATTTTGCCGCCGCCCACCAGCGTGCGATGTTCCAGGATGATGCGGCGGTTCTCGTCCACCACCTTGACCGGGATCGTTCGCTGCGATGTGGCCGTCGGCACCCACAGGCTGGCGTTCATGTTCTCAGCGATCCGCGCCGCGGCGCCTCGAAGCGGAATCCATTCGCCCTCCCCGGCGATATCAGGCGCTCGCGCCGGGACCGGCGGCGCCGGAGCCGCAACGCTCGCCGCATCGCGTCGGATCCGCTCCACCCAGCTCGGATCCACCGCAGCCGGATCGTGACGATAAAACTGCTGGATCTCTTCTTCCAGCCAGCTATTGATTCCCAGACTGCTATCCGCAGAATGTGGCATGGCGGGCCCTGCTTTCATCATATCCAAGGCCCGCCCAGGCCTTTGTGCGCGATCGGGGGTGCGGTTCAGGCGGTCGCCAGCAGCGAGTTCAGGTGCGCCAGGCTGCGCTCGGCCTGCTCCGGCGTGCCGCACTCCACGGACAGAACGCCGTGGAAGCCGTGCTTGCGCAGGATCGCGATGACGCGTGCCCAGTCAATGACGCCGTCGCCGCAGGCGCAGCCCACCGGAGTGCCGGTGACCTTGCCCCGCTCGGCCTCGGCGTGTTCAAACGAGATGTCCTTGGCGTGCATGTGGACCAGTTTGGGACCGATGCGGTCGAGCGCCTCGTAAATATCGGCGCCCGCCAGATAGGCGTTTCCGGTGTCGTAGTTGATGCGCAGCAGGGGATGGTCCACCAGGCTGGCGATCTTGAGCAAACCGTCGGTGGTCTTGGAAATCTCCTGGTGGGGCTCGATGCCGATGGCGATGCCGTAACGTTCGGCCACTCGCAAGACGGTCTTGAGCGTGTACCGCATCAGGACCCATACTTCTTCGTCCGTGATCCAGGAGGGCCGGTAGCTTTCGTCCGTGTTGACCACCGGCGCGCCCAGCACGGCGGCGAACTGGATGGCGCGCTGCAGGTACATGACGCTGATTTCGGGCCGCATGAGCGGGCAGTGTGCGCTCAAGGCCGAGGCTTTGACTCCGTGCTGGTCGAGGATGTCCTTGATGAAATGCGGATCCTCCTCCATAGAGACGGAGTGGTAGTAGCCGGCTTCGCTCATGAGCTCGCGCCCGGTATGCACGAGCGGTTCGACGTATTTGTAGCCCATCTTGGCCGCCAGCTCGACGCCTACGGCAAACGGTTTTTCCGAGCGGCGGATGAATTCGAGGTTGAGGCCGGGTTCGATCGCCATGGTTCAGTCTCCTTTTCCATGTGGCATGTCGCGCAGGCCGTCTCCCCGTTATAAGCCGGGACGGGAAACGCACGCAAGGCGGTCAGCCCGCTCGCCTGCGCCCGGTATATAATAGCCTCGCCCCGGGCGGGACCGGGGTCAACACAAACCGTGACACGAGGGTTGGGTTATGAAACGGGTGTTCGGGACACTGCTGCTCCTGGCGTGCGCCAGCGGCCTGGGGCAGGAATTCCGCGCCACGATTTTAGGGGAAGTCCGTGATCCCTCCGGGGCGGCCATTCCCAACGCAGTGGTCAGGGCCACCAAGGAGGACACTAACGTCAGCCGGGAGACGGTCACCAACAACGCCGGAGTCTACACGCTGGTGGGCCTGGATCCTGGTCGCTACACCATCACCGTCACGGCGCAGGGTTTCGCCACCGTGCGCCGCGAGGGCATCGTCTTGCAAGTCGCCGACAAACTCAACCTGCCGATCACCATGGAGCTGGGCGCAGTGACCGAATCCATCACCGTGGTCGGCGAGCAGGAACTCATCCAGACCGCCACCGCTTCGCGCGGGCTGGTCTTCGACCCGATCAAAGTGCAGGAAATACCACTGAACGGGCGGCAGGCCTACATGCTCATGCGGCTATCGCCCGGGGTCATGTTCACCCAGCGGACCTTCGGCTCGACCGGCTACTCGGGCACTCGCGCCTGGGACGTCAACGGCGCGTTCACCATGAACGGCGGGCGTACGGGAACCAACCAGTTCCTGTTGAACGGCGCTCCCATTTCCACGCAGGGCACCTTCGATCTGGCGCCCAATGTTGAGGCCATCCAGGAAATGAAGATCATGGTGAACACCTACGACGCGCAGTACGGGCGCTCGGGCGGCGGCCACGTCAATACCACTTTGCGATCCGGGACCAACGAATGGCACGGATCGGTCTTCGACTTCTGGCGCAACCGCATCCTCGACGCCAACACCCGTCAGAACAACGCGGGCGGCCAACCGCGGGGCTTCCGCAACCAGCACCAGTTCGGTGGCGTGCTGGGCGGGCCGATCCGCAAGGACAAGGATTTCATCTTCGTGAGCTTCGAAGGCTGGCGCGAGCGCGTCCCGTTCCCGTCCGTGACGACGGTTCCGCCCATGGAGATTCGGGGCGGCAACTTCAACTTCATCCCGGCGGGTGAGCGCAGCCCGATTCTGATCTTCGACCCGCTGACTTCGCGCCCGTGCGGCGAACCCGGAACGAACTGCATTTCGGGCGGCATCTACCAGCGGCAGCCTTTCCCGGGCAACGTGATCCCGCCCACGCGCATCAGTCCGGTCGGTCGCAACATCGTCAACCTCTATCCACCGCCTAACTTCAATCCGCAGAGCTTGCAGCAGAACTTCCTGAGGCCGGACAACCTGGGCCGGTACCGCTATGAACAGCCCATTGCGCGGTGGGATCACATGGTGGGCGAGCAGAATCGCCTGCACGTGGTCTTTACCTTCCAGGATGGCAGCGAGTACCGCAACCAGAACGGTTTCTATCCGCCGGCCGAGCAGGGCAACATGCCGGGCACGGTGCGGCGCAACACGGGCGCTATCGTGGCCTACGATCACCTGATTTCGCCCACCCAGATCCTGCACGTGCAGGCCAGCGTGAACCGCTTCATTCAGAACTTCCCCAACGTGTCCGATCCCAAGTTCACCTGGGACAAGCTGGGCATCAAGAACATTCCGATTGTGCCGACCTATCCGGCGCGCCTGCCGCCGCAGGTGGCCCTGAGTGGCTACACGACCATCATGGGCTCGCAGTTCATGAACGAAAGCTCGCGCCAGCAGGTCAACTTCCAGGCCAACGTCGCCCAAACCAAAGGCCGGCACAGCATGAAGTACGGCTTCGAGTGGGCGCAGTTGATCCACCACACGCGCGCCTCGGGCAACGTCGGCGGCTCGTGGAGCTTCGGCACGACCTGGAGCCAGGAGCACTACGGACGCCGCCGCCCCACGCCGCTCGATGGTTCGAGCGTGGCCGATCTCCTGCTGGGCTACATGGGCAGCGGCAGCATGCCTTACAACGACAGCACGCTGCGCCGCGAGCCTTACGTGGCCTGGTTCATTCAGGATGACTGGAAAGTGGCCAGCCGGCTCACGCTCAACCTCGGCCTGCGCTACGACATCCAGTTCCCCTTCTACGAGATCCACAACCGGCTGGTGAGCGGCTTCGCTTTCAACGAAGTGAATCCCATCAGCGATCAGGCGCTGGCCAACTGGCGACGCTTCGCCGCCACCACGCGCAACTATCCGGCGCCGCCCGACGCCATCCGGGGCGGCCTGCTGTACGCCGGTGTCGGCGGCCAGCCGCGCCGCATCTTCGACTTCGATTACTCCAACGTCCAGCCGCGCTTCGGCTTCGCCTACAACTTCATCCCCAAGACCGTCATGCGCGGCGGCTTCGGGATCTTTCACCGGCGAGCGAGCGAAACGGTGATTACGACTGGTTTCAGTCAAAACACCGATTACATCGCTTCGGTAGATGGCGGTCGCACGCACCGGGCCAGTCTGACTGGCCCGTACTCGTTGGAGAATCCGTTCCCCGACGGGCTCATTCCGCCGCTGGGTCCCAAGGGCGGCTTGCTGACGAACGTCGGCACCAGCGTCAGCTTCCCCGGCCGGCAGCGGCCGATCCCGCGCACCTTCCAGTGGTCCTTCACGCTGGAGCGCGAGCTGCCCTGGAGCATGGTGCTTGAGGCCTCCTACGTGGGCAGCCTGACCAACAAGGAACCACGCACCATCCAGCTCTCCGACGCCTCCAAGGAGCACTGGGACATCGCGCTGAACAATCCCATGTACTTCCAGGAGACATTGCCCAATCCCTGGTGGGGGATCGTTCCCACCAACACGACCTTGGGCGCCTCCAACGTCATCAGCCGGCGGAACTTGTTGCGCCGCATCCCGCAGTTCACCGGCGTTTCCATGCCGACCAACCCCTGGGGCCGCGCCTGGTATCACGGCCTCCAGGTTCGCTACGAGAAGCGCATGATGGCGGCGACATCCCGCACCGGCGCCATCACCTGGGTGCTCGCCTACACCTGGTCCAAGATGATGGAAAATGCGCTCCGCCAGGACTTCACGTTCGAGTGGATGCCTTTCATCAACCAGGTGGCGGCTGAGGACCGCTCGCACAATCTGGCCTTCGCCGGCATCTGGGACTTGCCCTTCGGCAAGAACCGCGCCTTCCTGAACAACATGGGCCGCATCGGGCAGGCCCTTTTCGGCAACTGGCGCGCCAACGCCAACCTGATCTACCAGACCGGCGTACCGCTGGCTGCCTGGACAGGCTGGGAGTTCCTGTGCGGCAACCCGCTCGCGATCCAGCGCAACGAAAACAACTGGTTCAACCGCGACCGCAATTGCTACCGGCAGTTGCTGCCCTTCGAGCTGATCCAGTTGCCGGCGCGCTTCCACCAGATTCGTAGCCACACGGCGCCGCAATTGGACGTCATGCTCTCCAAGCGCTTCCCCTTTGGCGATCGCTACGAGCTGGAGTTTCGCGGCGAGGCCTTCAACGCGACGAACACGCCGCTGCGAGGCGATCCGCCTTCGACCAATCCTTCGGATCCGCAATTCGGCATCCTGCCGGTTCAGCAGTTGAACTTCCCGCGGAATATCCAGCTCGGCATGCGATTGAGATTCTAGTTTCGAGCGCGACGGGGGCGGGCCCCGGCGGGTCCGCCCCTTACGGTCCTTGGTAGCCGCGCTCGCGCAACAGCTCGAGCAGCGCAGTGCCGCGCGCAGGCAGGGGCTCGACGCGGACGGACACTACCAGCAGGGCCTCTGCGGAATCTCCGTACGGGCCGCGAGCCAGGATGTTGCCGCCCGGACCGACGGCAAGCGAGCAGCCGATGCACTTGGGTCCGCGCCACGGCCCCTCTCGCAGCCACCCCACGTTGCTGACGCCCACCACCGTCATCCCGTAGAGTCGCGCCAGCATCGCATAGCTTCGAAGCCACAACTCCCCGTAAGGGTCGCGTTCGTTGTCGTGATCGGCGTCCACAGCCCACGCGCACGGCGAAAGCAACAGGCGCGCGCCCATGCGGGCCAGCGAGTGTCCCAGCGCAAGCGACTCCGGGAAATTGTCGGCACAAATCGTGAGGGCAAGCGTGCCGAGCGCGGTTTCTACCACAGAAAGCGAATCGCCTGTGGCGTAGAGATCTTGCGCGATGCTCAGCTCGTTGATCTTGCGATGCTTGAGCAGGATGCGACCTTCGGGCGAAACGAGCACGGCGGCGTTGTAGAGGCGGTCGCCGGCGCGTTCCGTCAGTCCCGCTGCCACGTAGAGGCCGGCCTCGCGCGCCGCCTGGCAGATGACATCGCTGAACTCGCCGGGAATCGGCTTCGCCAGCTCGCGCGCGCCGGGGAACGTCCAGCCCAGGTCGAGACATTCCGGCAGTACGACGATGTGGCAGCCGCGCTGCGCTGCTTCCCGGATCATGCGTACGGCGCAGCCAAGGTTACCCGCGGCATCGCCTCCTTCCACCAGCATCTGCCCCATGCCCAGAAGAGATTCGTTGGCAGCCACGCCCGTTTCCTCGTGACGAGTCTAGCGCGCCAGCGACGTCCTGCTGGACGGCAACGGTCGGCCTCTTGTACGCTGAAGCGTAAGGAGTTCCGTCCCCAGGTTATGGCCAGACGCAAAGCTGAACGGGTCGCTTTCCAGGGGGAACTGGGAGCGTTCAGTCAAGAGGCGGTGTACAAGCTGCTCGGCGAGAAAGTCGAAGTTGTGCCCCTGCCCAGCTTCCACGAGGTTTTCCAGAGTCTCAAGCGCAGGGACGTGGACGCCGCCGTGATCCCGATCGAGAACTCGCTGGCCGGCTCGGTGCACGAGAACTACGATCACCTGCTGAATTTCGATTTCCGGATTGTGGGCGAGACCAACGTCCGCATCAATCACAATCTGATCGCGCTGCCCGGCGTCCGTTTCCGGCAGATACGTCGCGTCTACTCGCACCCGGTGGCGCTGGGCCAGTGCCTGCGCTTCTTCGCGCGCCATCCGCGACTGGAAAAAGTGCCGTTCTACGACACGGCGGGCAGCGTGAAGATGATCGTGGAGCAACAACTGACCGACGCCGCAGCCATCGCTTCGGCGGTGGCGGCCAAAATCTACGGGGCCCGCATCCTGAGACGATCCATCGAGGACGACCGCCGCAACTACACCCGTTTCTTCCTGTTGCGCCGCGCCGAGGATGTGCGCGCGACGCGCCCGCCGGCGGCGGGGTCGGACCGCTGGAAGACTTCTCTGGTCTTCACCACGCGCAATATCCCCGGGGCGTTGTTCCGGGCGCTGGGCGCCTTCGCGCTGCGCGACGTCAATCTCACCAAGATCGAGTCCCGCCCGCTGCGCGGCAAGCCCTGGGAGTATCTTTTCTACCTGGATCTGATCGGCCACGTGGAGGAGCCGCGGGTGCGGAACGCCCTCAGCCATCTGGCCGAGCTGGCCGACTTTCTGCGCGTGCTGGGCTGCTACCCGCGCGGCGAGTGAAGGCGGGCGCCGGCCGGAACCGACGCCCGCGAAGGCCTCAGAACTGCAACTGGAGCGAGAACTGCCAGGAGCGCGGCGGCTCCTGAGCGGTCACCGTGCCGAAGGCCGAGCTGGTGGGCGTCGTGTTGGGCGAGCGCAGCACGACCTCGTTGAGCGCGTTGAAGGTGTCTGCGCGGAAGATCATGGATGCCTTCTCGTGCAGGCGGAAGGTCTTGCGCGCCGAGAAGTCCCACCGTCGCTGGGAGTCGGTGCGAATGTTGGAATAGCGCAGCGGGGCCGTCCGCACGTTCCAGGCCAACTGCTGGCGGCTGTCGCGGTTGAACACGTCGGTGTTGAACCAGCGGTCGGTGTTGCGTTTGTTCGAGGGCAGCCGGATTTCCCTGGTGTCGCCGATGAACAGCGCCTGGCCGAAGCCCAGCGGCGCGCCGCTCTGTCGCTGGTAGACGCCGCTCAACTGCCAGCCGCCCAGGAAGAAGTTGAGCGCCGGATGCCAGTTGGCGCCCCACTTGCGCCCCTTGCCGAAGGGCAGCTCCCAGATGCCGCTGCCAGTCAGACGATGGGCGCGGTCAATGCTCGAAAGCGATTCGTAAGGCATGGGATCGAACGCGTTGAGGAACTCGATCGCCTCCATCGCCTTCGACCACGTGTAGGCGATCTGGAGCGTGTAGCCTTTGGAGAAGCGCTTCTCCATGCGAGTTTGCAGCGAGTGATACCAGGAGTAACCCGCCGGATCCTCGTACTGCACGCTGCTGAAGTGCGGATACTGCGTAAGCAACTGCGCCCGCGTGATCGTGGAGCTGGTGAATTGCGGGTGCAGGCCGTAGAAGGGGCTGGGGAAGTTGGCGCTCAGGAAATCAATCGTGGCCTGGTCGCGGTAGGGCAGCGTGCTGTAGTACTGCTTGGGCGTGAAGCTGAGATTGCGGGTCACGCCCGCCCGCGTGGTGCGGTTGCCGACGTAGGAAGCTTCCAGGACGTGGCCTCCGGGCAGCTCGCGCTGGAAACCGAGCGACCAGCGTTGCGCGTAGGGGGCTTTCCGGTTCTTGGCAAAGAACGTCGTCGTCTGCCCCAGGGTGGTCTCCAGACCGCCCGCAGCGCCTAGCACCGGCAGTAGGCCGTTCGGTAACGGGTTGTCCAGGGTGGCGACCCAGGTCAAGCCGTTATCGTTGGAAGCCACGATGGGCGTGGTGCGGCTGAAGCCGGAAAGAATCGAGTTCGTGCGCAGGATGCCGATCGAGCTGTAGAAGATCCCGTAGCCGCCACGGAAGACGGTCTTGGGATTGAGCTGATAGGCGAGACCCACGCGCGGCATCCACAGCAGCGCCTGGCCGCTCCAGTACTCGCGCGGATTGCCTCCAACGCCGGCGAATGTGACGCCGCCCTTGACCTTGAACTGCTCGACCGGCAGTTCGGGGATGGGCCTCTGCGCGTAGCGCGCCACTGCGGCGGGCTCGATGGGGTTCGGGCTGACCGCGTCGAACTGCGTCACCGAGCGGTTGAAGCGTTCCGTGATGGGCGATTCGTGTTCCACACGCAGGCCCAGATTGAGCGTGAGCTTGCGCGAAACCTTCCAGTCGTCCTGGAGATAGAAGCCGAAGTACTTGTCTTGTTCGGCGTAGCTGCCGGTGCGTGACATGCTGCCGCCCGGGATCCCGGCGAGCAGTGCGATCATCTCGGCGCCCACGGGCGGGGCCGGGCTGTTGTCCAGCGGCCCGCGAGCCCAGTAGTTGCTGAAACTCAGGTCAGGCGATACGTCGGTCGGGAAGCGGTTGCGGAACTCGCGAAACACCGTGACTTCGGGACCAAAGCGGACGTTGTGATCGCCCTTCAGCCAGGTGAAATTGGCTACCGCGCTGTGGCTGATCGAAGCAGTGACGCCGTCGCCCGACTCCCAGTTGCTGATCGTGGAGAGCGAGCCGACGCTGATGCGCGGGATGGTGGCGAGCCGGCGATCCACGAGACTGGCCAGAGTCTGCGAGAACCCCAGCGAGGTCAGGTCAAAGCCGCGGCTGACGCGCCGTTCGGGGAACTCCTGCTGTGCAACCCCGTAACGGAAATTGAGCACGAGGCCGGGCGAGAACATGTGCACGTCGTCCAGCGCGATGCCGCGATTGATCCGGTTGAGAATGATGCCCGCCACGTCGTTACCGAACAGGCGGTTTTTGTCCTCTTCCCAGAAATCGCGGTGGAAGCGGATGAACATGCGGTTCTTTTCGCTGAAAGCGTGATCGAACCGACCGATCGTCGTCCAGTAATCCTCCTTGGCGGGCCGGGAGAAGAAGAAATTGTTACGCCCGTCGGCCGTGCCGGGCTGGTTGGGTAGCGGGTACAGCGCCAGGATCTTTTTGGCGACCGGGTGAATGCGGCTGGCGGGGAAGATGTTGCCCGGCAGCGGCTGCCGGCTGTATCGCCCGCCCGGAGCGACGGCGATCGTAGCAGGATCGTAGAGCTGGTAGCTGGCGCCGAGCTTGAGCAAGTCCGAGAAATCGCCGTTGCGCCAGTTCTCGCGCGGCACGGTGGAAATCATGGAACCGCCGACGTTGGGATCGCCGAACTTGTTAGCCTCCCAGGTGAAGAACCAGAACGTGCGGTTCTTGCCGTTGTAAAGCTTGGGCAAATAGACCGGGCCGCCACCCGCCAGCCCGTAGCGGTTGTCCGTGTAAGGCGGGATTCGCTGGCCGGAACGGTTCTGGTAGATGGTGGGGCAATCGAAGGCAGAATTGCGCAACCACCACCAGGCCTGCCCGTGCAGCGTGTTGGTTCCGCCTTTGGTGCTGACGTTTACCAGCGCCCCCAGCGTGCGCCCGACCGAAGCATCGAAGGACGAGGTCTGCACCTTGAATTCGGACAGGGAAGCGGTGGGCGGCGAGAACGCCACGCGCGGGCTGGTGCCGTCCGAGTACACGTTGGGCACGCCGTCAATGGTAAAGAAGTTGCCGTAGTTGCCGCTGCCGTCGGTGGAAAACTGCGAGGGCGCGTTGTTGAACGGCGCCTTGCGCAAGCGCATGTCGGTGCCGTTGACCGTGCCAGGGGCCAGATGCACCAGGTCCATGGCATTGCCTGCGAATAGCGGCAGTTCCGTGATCCTGCGCTCGTCCACCACCTGGCCGAGCGAGGCTTCCGCCGTCTGGAGCAGCGGCGTCTCGGCGGTGACTTGCACGGCTTCGCTGACGTCGCCGAGCGCCATCTGGATGTTCAGCTCCACGCTGTCGTTGACGCGGATCTGCACGTTTTCGCGCACGAACTTCTTGAAACCGGCGTGTTCGGCGGTCACCGTGTATACGCCGGGAACCAGGAATGGCAAGGCGTAGTTGCCCGATTCATTGGTTCGGGTAGACGCGACGACTCCCGTGGCCGCGTTGATAGCGCGGATTTCAGCGCCGGGTACCACCGCGCCGCTGGGATCGGTGACGCGGCCCACCAGCGCGCCGCGGGCGTCCGCCGTCTGGGCGCTTGCGATCATCGCCGGGAGCAAAATGAGAGCTATGGCATGGGTAACGAGAGAAAGTCGCATGATGACCCTGATCCTCTCCGCAAAATTTCCGGCTTCGAGGTCCGGATAGAGGCATTATACTTCTCACTGGCCGCCCACCGGCGGCGAAAGGCGGCGCTATGAAGTCCACAGCATGCACGCGACGCAACCTGCTGGCTGCTCCCGCGGCGACTCTCTTGGGGAAGTCGGCCTCTGGCGGCCCGAACATACGCTGGGCCTTGGGCATGGTCACATGGGTCGTTCGCGCCCAGCGCGAAAAGCGGCCTCTCGGCTGGGAGGAAATTCTTTCCGACATTGCCCAGGGCGGCTTCGAGGGGCTGGAGGTCTACACGCAGAACACCTTGCCGGTCAACGACGAGAACATGGAGGCTCTCTATCGCCTGCTCGAGTCGCGTTACAAGCTCAGGCTCTCAGGGATCTACTGGGCCGACCGGTTTCACTTGGAGTCCGAGCACGACCGCATCCGCAAGGAGTGCCATCGCTTCCTCGGCTACCTGAAGCGGTTCGGTGCGGACCGCTTGATCATCGGCCCGCCTGGGCCGGAGGTGGAAGACGAGCGGCGGGCGATCTCGGTCATGGCGCGGATCATGAACGAGGTCGGCAGGATCGCGCTGGAGCAGTACGGGATCAAGGTGGCCGTCCACCCGCACGTGGGCGGCCTGATCGAGAACCCGCGCCAGATCGCCCAGCTCATGCGGGAGACCGATCCCCGTTACTTCAATCTCGCGCCCGATACGGCGCAGCTCTGGATGGGCGGCGGGGATCCGGTACGCATGTTCGAGGAGTACAAGCGGCGGCTGGTTTACATCCACTACAAGGACATTCGCGCGTACCACCGCGGGTTAAAAGGCTACCTGGACAACGTGGTGGAGCTGGGCCGGGGAGTTATTGACTTCCCGGCCCTTCACCGCATCCTGAAGAGTATTCGCTACCGCGGCTGGATAACGATTGACCTGGACAACGCGCGAATTTCACCGCTCGAGAGCGCGCGCATGCAACGGGAATATATAGACCGAGTACTGGCGCCGATCTACGCTTGAATTCGGGCTGAGACTTGGTACGGCAGGCGCGTGGCCAGACCGGCGCTCAGCTCTGCCGCGTCCCCCGAATCACTCCCTGGCTGTTGGGACCCTTCCAGGTGCCCTCCAGCTTGTTGCCTTCGATCCGGGCTTCGACCGTGTAGACGTCGCCCTCGATCCTCACCTTGAAGGTGAACACGCCGTTTTCGTATCGCGGCTCTTCCATGATGTATTCGCCGGGGGCGCCGCTGATGGTTCCGCTCAGCTTGCCGCCTTCTTCTTTAACCACGACGGCCCAACTGTACTGAGCCCCGTCGGGGCTGTCGGAAACGCATTGCCAGGTGCCTACCACCGGCTTGTCCGCCGCAACGAGCAAAACGGCTCCCAGAAGAGTCAGAAGGAGGGCTGCAAGGATTCGCATAAGGCAAAACCTCGGTTCAACAATGCAGGGACTCTGTTGTATGATAGCATCCCGTCGGGCAGCGACGGAGGCCAAAATGCGATCCCTGACTCTGAGCGTAGCAGTGCTGCTGGCTGCGGGGACCCTCCTCGCGCAGCGGCAAAGGTTCACCATCAACACGGAGACGCCGGAAGGGCAGTTGCTTCAACAGATCGGCCAACAGGAAGACCCGGTCCAGAAGCTGGCCTTGCTCGAGAAGTTTGCCGCCGCTTATCCCAACCATGAGGCCATTCCTTGGGTCTACGCGCATATGGTGCGGGTGGCGGCCAAGGCCAATCAGTTCGACAAGGCGCTGGAGGCTGGCGAGAAGGCTCTGAGCCTGGATCCCGAGGACCTGGAAACCGCCCACGAAGCTTTGAAGGCCGCCGAAGCCAAGAAGGATCCCGCCACGCTCATTGCTTGGGCGGGCAAAGTTTCGGCGGCCGCCCGCAAGGTGGCGGCCAAGCCAAAGCCCAAAGAGGAGGACGAGGTCGAGGACTGGAAAACGGCGACCGACTTCGCCAAGCAACTTGACGTTTACACCGAGTACTCGCTCTACGCCCTGGCTCTCCAGACGACGGATCCCCAGCAACGCATCCAACTGACCGAGGCGCTGGAAAAACAAAATCCCGACAGTCAGTATCTGCCGCAGATCGCCAACCTGCGCTTCGTGGCTTATTTGCAAACGGGACAGACCGGCAAGGCGGTGGCTTTGGCCGAAAAAGTTCTGGAAAAGGACCAGAGCAACGAAGACATGTTACTGGCTGTGGCCGACAGTTACCGCCTCCAGAAAAAAGACCCCGACAAAGTTCTGGCGTACTGCGCCAAGGCGCGCGAGCTGGTCGCCACCAAGCCCAAGCCCGAAGGCGTGAGCGACCAGGCCTGGGAAACGCGCAAGCGGCAGATTACCGGGCGCGCCCATTATTTGGCGGGCATGACGCACGTCGCTCGCAACAACTGGGCTGAGGCGGACAAAGAGCTGCGGGCCGCGCTGCCGGGCATCGCCGATAACCCGACGATGAACGCCGAAGCGCTTTTCTATCTCGGACTGGCCAACTTCCGTCTGGGTGAGAAAGACTGCGATCCGGCGCGGATCCTGGATGCGGTGAACTTCACCAAGCAGTCGGCCGCAATCAAGAGTCCTTACCAGGCGCCGGCGCGCCAGAACCTGAAGGCTTTCCAGGCCAAATGCGTCGTACGATGAATATCCTCGTTCCCAACCTCGGTTCCACTTCCCTGAAGTATCAAGTGCTTGAGATGCCGGCCGAGCGCGTGCTGGCGCGCGGTCGCTTCGAACGCGTGAGCGATTACCGCGAGGCCATCGCACGGATTCCGACCTCCGATCCCAAGGTGGACGCGGTGGCGTTCAAGACCGTGCTCGCAGGCCCGCGCTACCGCGGGACGTTCCTGATTGACCGTGATGTGATCGCCGCCATGGAGGAATATCTGCCGGCGGCCCCGGCGCACAACGCGATTTATCTGGCAGCCATCCGGGCCTTCCAGCAGGCGATGCCCGGCGTGCCGCTGGTGGCAGCCTTCGAAACCGAATTCCACGTCACGATGCCCGAGTACGCGGCCCGCTACGGCGTCCCCGCGGAGTGGCGCGAAACGTACGGGATCCGCCGCTACGGCTTCCACGGCGCTTCGCATCAGTACGTCAGCGAACGAGTCCCGGAGTTGTTGGGCCGCCCGCGTGAATCGCTGCGGCTGGTGAGTTGCCACCTGGGCGGCAGTTCCTCCATCTGTGCGATCGAGAACGGGCGTTCCGTGGACACCACGATGGGCTTCTCGCCGCAATCGGGACTGGAGAACGCCACGCGGCACGGCGAGCTGGACGTCTTCGCGGTGCTCTACATGATGGAACGGCGCGGCTGGTCCATCGCCGAGGTGCGGCAACAGCTCGCTCGCAACGGGGGCCTGGCCGGACTTTCCGGAATTCCGGGAGGCGACGTGCGCGATCTGGAGGCCGCGGCCGCACAAGGCAATCAGGACGCTGCCCTCGCGCTCGAGGTTTTCGCTTACCAGGTGCGCAAGACGATCGGCGCCTACGCCGCTGCAATGGGTGGTCTCGACGCGGTGGCCTTCACGGGCGGCATCGGGGAAAACTCGGCCCGCCTGCGCGCGCGCTGTTGCGAACGGCTGGAGTTTCTCGGCATCCGGCTCGATCCCGCGCGCAACGAGCAGGGATCAGGGGATCGGATCGTTTCCGCTGACGATTCCCCCGTGGCGGTTGTCGCCCTGGCCACCAACGAAGAGCTGATCGTGGCGCGGCGGGCGTATCGGTTACTGGCCGCGCAGCACGGAACGCCAAGCGCAGCGGAGCAGGCATGATTCACTTCGTCGTTCATGGCCGCTCGGATACCGTGGGGGTCATCGTGACCGAGCAGGTGGCGCCGGGGGAGCGTCTTTCCGGCTGGAACCTGGAGACGGGCGAATCCCTGGAAGCCGTCGCTGCGCAGTCCATCCCGCTCGGTCACAAAATCGCGCTGCGCCGGATTGCGCCCGGCGAGGCCGTGATCAAGTACAACGTGCCGATCGGCAAGGCCACGCGCGAGATCGCGCCCGGTGAGCACGTTCACACGCACAATCTGCGCAGCGCGAGGTGGTGAATCATGCGAGCGGAAACCTTTCGCGGCTACCGGCGACCGGACGGGCGTGTGGGCGTGCGCAACCACGTGGTCATCCTGCCCGTGGATGACATTTCCAACGCCGCGGCGGAGGCGGTGGCGCGGGTGATTCATGGCGTGCTGCCGCTGCCGCATGCTTACGGGCGCCTGCAATTCGGCGAGGATCTGGAACTGTTCTTCCGCACCATGATCGGCACGGGCGCCAACCCTAACGTGGCCGCCTGTGTCGTCATTGGCATTGAGCCGAACTGGACCCGGCGCATCGCCGAAGGTATTGCGCGGACGGGCAAGCCCGTGGAGGCGTTCTGGATCGAGGGCCACGGCGATCTGCGAACCATCGAGCGCGCCAGTCGCGCAGCCCAACAATTCCTTCAGCAAGCCAGCGAGCTGGTGCGCGAACCGTGCCACGTCCGCGAACTGTACGTTTCCGCCAAGTGCGGCGAGTCCGACACCACGACCGGGCTGGCCTCCTGTCCTGCGGTGGGCGAGGTCTTCGATCACCTGGACTCCCTGGGCGCCACCATGAGCTTCGGCGAAACCTCGGAGTTAACCGGGGCTGAGGAAATTTGTGCCAGCCGCGCTGCCACGCCCGAGGTCGCGCAGGAGTTCCTGCGCCTCTTCCGCGCCTACAACGACTTCATCCTTTCGCACGGCGTGGACCTGCTCGGGTCGCAGCCCACGGAGGGCAATATCCGCGGCGGTCTGACGACCATCGAAGAGAAAGCGCTGGGGAACCTGCAAAAAATCGGGCGGCGCTGCCGCTTCGTGGGTTGCCTGAAGCCGGCGGAATCCCCGCGCGGACCCGGCCTGTGGTTCATGGATACTTCCTCGGCGGCGGCCGAGGCGGTGACGCTGTGGGCGGCCTCGGGCGCGGTGGTTCACCTGTTCCCGACCGGTCAGGGGAACACGATCGGCAATCCCATTGTCCCGGTGATCAAGATCACGGGCAATCCGGTGACGGCGCGCAACATGAGCGAACATATAGACGTGGATGTTTCAGGGCTGCTCCAGCGCGAGTACACGCTGGAGGAAGCGGGCGACCGCGTCTGGGAGATGATGATACGCGTGTGCGACGGGCGTCTGACCTGCGCGGAAACCCTCGGCCATCGCGAGTTCGTGCTGACCCGGCTCTATCCGAGCGCTTGAGGACGGGCCGTGAAGCGCAGCGCCCGCGCGTTGTAGGATAGAGACACTGCATTTGCGGCCAGGTGACGGCGCCATGGATCTTTACGAAGCCATCCGGGCCTTGCACGAGGAGAAGAAACGGATTGACCGCCTGATCGCGGTGCTGGAAGAGCTGCAACGCTCCAGCGACCGCCAACCCGCCGCGAGCAAGAAGCGCCGCGGACGCAAGACCATGAGCGCGGAGGAGCGCCGCCAGGTGTCCGAACGCATGAAGCGTTACTGGGCGCAGCGCAAGCAGCGCGAACAGGCCGCCATGGCAGACGCTGCTTCTCCCGCCTCTCAGCCCGATCCGGCAGCCGGCTGAGGGTCGCCCGTCTTGAAGAACCACAACCAGAAGTACTGCTGGCCTGCGCCGTGCCGGTAGCGCGGCTCGAAACCGCAGCGCAGCGCCATCTCGACGGCTTCCTGTTCCGAGAAAGGAACGCCGATCCAGGTGTCGTCCGGCGTGCTCTGCACGCGCGTGTCGCCCTGAACCTGGAATTTGAACAGTGCCCCGGGCCGCAGCACGCGGTTGACTTCGCGCACGTAGTTTTCGATGATCTCGCGGCTGGGGATGTGCTGGAAGACGATGGAGGAGAACGCGAAATCGAAGATCAGCCCGGGCGGCAGCACGGAAAGATCCATGCCGTTGTTCTGGTAGACGAAGGCGTTGGGGAAATCGCGCAGCGCTTCGCGCGCCAGCGCCACCATCTCGCCGCTGACGTCTACGCCGTGCACTTCGCCGAACAGCTTGGCCAAGGCGCGCGTGACACGCCCGGCGCCGCAGCCGATCTCGAGCACGCGCATTTCCTTGGGATCCTTGCCCTGGCAGATGTTGATCATGTCGGTGAGGATTTCTTCGGCCACGGTCTGCTCGCCGGAGCGGAAGAACTCCTCGTCGGTCCAGTCCGCGCGCGCGGTATTCACGAAGTAGCGGGCGTTGATGCGCGCCCGCTGATCCCAGTCTTCTTGCATTTTCTTGAGCAATTTCGGATCCACCATCCCTGGCGTTATTGTAACGCCTCAAGGCAAGTAGCGCTCGGTCTGGACGTCCACCGGCCGGCCGCGAAATTCCACCATGCGTTCGCCGAAACCCCGGTAGATGCGCACGCGGCGCGATGAGTCGAGCGGCCTGCCGTCCTCGCTGCGGATCACGAGCAGAGTGGGCACGCTGTAGTGCAGGCGGCCGTAGCGGAGCGCATGAAAGGCAACCAGCGTGGGGCTTTCGATCAAGAAGCCCCAGCGCGGCAGCGTGGCCCGCTCCATCTCGTAATCTTTCGGTCCGTAGTTGACAGTGATCTCGACCGAGTCGCCGAAGCGCGTCCGCTCGACGCTGCGATCGGGCGTCAGGAACCGGTGATCGGTCATAGGCATCAGCGCCGTTACACGGTGCAACGGGCTGAGGACCTCGTAAGCGTTCTTGATGAACTGGTCTATGAGGTTGAAGCGGCCGCCGCGTGCGAAAACCAGGCGATCCGCGGCATCGGGCGGCGGTTGGTAGTGCGCTTCGGGATCCAGCCAGTAACGGTGCCGGCCGAAAAAGTAAACCGGCATCTCGGCATAGAGGATGTGATCCAGGATGTAAGACGGATTGTCAGGACGCGGCCGGTCGCTCTGGTGCGCGTAAATGGGGATGCAATCGGCGAACACCAGATGGAACAGCGGGACGACGATGTCAGTCTGGTCCGGGTTCTGAAAGCGGGTGCGATGCGACATCAGGCCTTCGAAGTAATCCGCCACGGGGACGCCCCACTCGCGTCCTTCCTCCGAGCCGAACAGGCCGACCATCCGGCGGATGTAACGGCAAAGCTCCTGCTTGTAGTGGAGGTCGTCGTTCTTGGTCAGCGGGTGGGCGGGATCGTGGCATTCGTAGAGAGGAGCGGCGAAGACGGTGTCCGAAAAATACACATCCGGGGCGAATTGTTTTACCACGCCGGGCACGTTCTGCGGTCGCGAAGCCAGCTCCACGGCCTTGCGCGAGCAGATCAGCCACGCCTGGCCTCCCGCCCACACTCCGCCCCGCCGCGGTGAGCCATCCGGGTTCTTCATCAGGTAGGAGGTATCCCAGGAGGGCGCGTCCCGGTACATGTCCTGGTAGTTGTCGTGCAGCCCGAAAAGCCAGGTGCCCAATGCCTTCACGCGGCGTGAACACTCGGCCAGTCCCGCATCGCCGCCGATGGCAGGGGCGGCGGGCAGGATGTCGGGATGAAAGTTGTCGTAGCCGCCGTAAATCCAGCCGTTAAGAACCAGCAGGCCGCGGTCCAGCCCCAGGTCACGGTAGAAGTGTTCGGCCAGAGCCGCGCACTCCTCGAAAGTGAAGTTGATGTCGTAAATGTCCTTGTCGGTTTTGTTCCAGCGGGTGTTGGCCACGCGCCGCATGTAGGCGAACGGCTTGAAATCGGCCGCACCGAAGAAGCGCTCGACTTTTGGGTTCTCGCGCAGCTTTTCGGCCAGGGTTTTCAGAAAGCCGCGGCGTCGCGCCACCTCGCGGTAGGCCTTCGCGATTTCGACGTAGCCGCCGTAGCCCAGCGGCCGCAGGTGGACGCGCTGCGCGGAACGGCGCAACGCGAGTGTTGCAGTGAGGCGCGGCGGCGAAGGTGAGTAATCGAGGACGATTTCCGTGTAGGCATCCTCCCAGCTTGCCAGCAGCGCCACCCCGTCGCGCACCACTCCCAGCATTGCCATCGAGTAGCCGTTTCCGGTCTCGTAGGCGCGCAGCCGGCGCGTATAAGGCTTCTCGCCTTCGGCGTAGACCAGCATGCCCAGCCTTCGCGGTACGGCGTAGTAGCTCCGCTCGCCGGGACCGATCTCGAGCGACTTGCTGATCAGCCAGATCTCGCGTTCACCCGGCGGCTGGGCCAGCGCGTACTCCACTCCGTCGTCGCTGAGCCGGAGCTGGAACTCCACGTCGGCCGCACGAAACCGCAAGGTTCCCGGCGCTGCAGGAATCAATTTCACCGGCTCCAGCGGGCGGCCTTCCAGGGAGGGCGCGGGCAGCAGCCAGCTCGCGTTCGCTTTCTTGTCCGTGATGGCGACCGTGCCATCCGTCCGAAGCTGGACGCGGACGTGGGGATTTTCCAGCGTTTGCGCAACGAGCAGTGCGGGGAAGAGCGGCAGGCAGAACAGGGAGCGGCGCACGATGCAATCTTACCGGAACGAGGGGCGGGCCGCCAGCGGGTCTTCAGGCCAGTCGTGACGCGGGTAGCGGCGGCTGAGCTCGCGGCGCAGCTCCGGATAGAGCCTGCGCCAGAAGCCCCCCAGGTCGGTCGTGGTCTGCACGGGGCGGTTGTTGGGCGCCAGCAGGTGCAAAGTCACAGGGACCTTGCCCGCGGCCAGCCGCGGCGTTTCTTTCTGTCCAAAAAATTCCTGGATCTTCGCCGCGATCCAGGGCGGCTTGCCGCGCGCGTAATGAACGGGCACTTGCCGGCCACTGGGGAGGCGCAAACGCTCGGGCGCGATCTGGTCCAGCAGCCGTCGCGCGTGTTCTGGCAGGCGGGCCTCGAGGGCTCGCAGCAGGGCGCCACCTCGCGCGGCTGACTCCAGCTCGGCGAAGCTGCTCAAACCGCGGCAAAGGGAGGCCAGCGCCTCAGCCAAGTCCTGCTCGCTCAGGGCCGGCACTGCCGCGTGAGCCGCAGCAAATTCGACGCGCGCAAGGAACGATTCAATCGCCTCCGGATCCGCGAATCTGGCCAGCCCCGCTTCCCATGCCCGTTCGAACAGCAACCGTTCGGCTTGCTCGCCGCGCGCAGGACCGCGGCTTTCCTCGATGACCAGCTCATCGTAAAGCAGGGCGCTGGAGCGCTCCACGCGTTCGCTTTCCCGATTCCACTCGATCCGTTCCACCTCGCGAACGCGGTCCGGAAAGAGATCTAGCAGCCACTCGGGCCGGATGGCGCTGGCCAGCCGTACGAGCGGCAAGCCTTGCTCGCGGCGCTCTTCGGCGTCCACGGCCACCAGGAACTCGGCGTCGCGAACCACGCTGGCGGCGGAAAGAATCGCGGCGCCGCCGCCCGAAAGCAAGAGCTCGCGGTCGCGCCTGCGTCGCGCTACGCGGTCCGGGAAGGCAACCAGGATTGCCATGAGCAGGGCTTCGTCTGCCGCGGAATCGCTGCTTCGCACTTTTGCTTCGCGACGGATTTGTTCATAGAGACGGCGCGTGCGGGAGCTCCACGGCTGTTCGAGAAGCCACGGCAGGTCGGAGGGGCCGGATTGTGCGGTCGCTTCGCACATGCGCTCGCCGGCGCTCAACAACGCTGCCAGCGCACAGCCCTGATCGCCTGCGCCGCGACGCTCGGCTTCCACGACCAGACGTGCAAGACGCGGCTCCAGAGGAAGGCGCGCCATCGTCTGCCCGATTTCCGTCAGCGCCCCGGAAGGATCCACGGCGCCCAGACGAAGCAGCAATCTCTCGGCTGCCTGCCATGCTTCGGCGGGTGGGGGATCGAGCCAGTCCAGCTGCTCGGGAGCCACGCCGCAGGCCCGCAGCATCAAGGACGCGCCGCTGAGGTCCTCGCGCAGGATTTCGGGCACGTCGTGCTCCGGGCGGCGCACGAAATCCTCGAGCGGATACAGGCGCACCACGCGGCCCGGTGCGGTGCGGCCCGCGCGTCCGGCGCGTTGCTCGGCCGAGGCCTTGCTCACTCGCCGGACCTCCAGGCGGGGCAGCCCGGACCACGGGGAATGGGACGCCACGCGCGCCAGGCCGCTGTCTATCACCGCCGTCACGCCTTCGATGGTGAGGGAGCTTTCCGCCACGTTGGTGGAGAACACGACCTTGGGCCGATCCGCAGGGGCTAGGGCCCGCTCCTGCTCTTCGAGCGGCAAGTCGCCGTGCAGGGGAAGCAACAACAAGCCGGTGCGCTCGGCGATGGGTTCACAGGCCCGCATGGCGCGGCGGATCTCGCGAGCGCCTGGCAGGAAGACGAGCACGTCGCCATCGAGGCCTTCGCGCACGAGCGATTCCAGCGCTTCGGCCACCCGCTGTTCGAGCGGCGCCGCCGACAGTGGGGTGTATCGGATGGCGAGCGGGAACAGGCGACCCGCGGCCCGCACCACGGCGCAGTCGCCCAGAAACGCAGCCACGGGAGCACTCTGCAAAGTCGCGGACATGACCACCAGGCGCAAGTCAGGGCGTGCGCTTCGCTGCAGGCGCCGCAAGAGCGCCAGTGCCAAATCCCCTTCGAGGTGTCTCTCGTGAAACTCGTCTAGCACGACGCACGAGATGCCTTCGAGCCGAGGGTCCCGCAACAGGCGGCGCGTGAGCACGCCTTCGGTCATGTAGATCAGGCGGGTTCGCGGCCCGATCGTTTCCTCGAAGCGCACCTGATAGCCCACGGTTTCGCCCACGCGTTCCCCGCGCTCGGCGGCCGCTCGGCGAGCCGCCAGCCGCGCTGCCAGTCGTCGCGGCTCGAGCACGAGAACTTTGCCGCCCAGCTGGAGCAAGGCCGGCGGCACGCGAGTCGTCTTGCCCGCGCCCGGCGGCGCTTCGATCACGAGATTCACGCCTTTGCGGAGCCGGGCCAGAATTTCCGGGATGCGGTCGTCAATGGGCAGGGGCGGCGGGGAGGCGGTTGACTTTGGGCTCACCTGTTTCTCAGACTAGCGGGTTATGGGGCTTGGAATCGGACCGCTGAATCCTCCGAAGCGCTTGCTGATGGGACCAGGGCCTGTGATGGTGGAGCCGCGCGTCTACGAGGCGATGCGGCAGCCCATCGTCAGCCACGTGGATCCCTACTTCTTCCAGGTTTTCGAAGACATTCGCGCTCTGCTGGGACCGGTGTTCGGGACGCAGAACCCGTTCCGCATGGTGATCTCGGGCACGGGTACTTCCGGCATGGAGACTGCAATCGTCAACTTCGTCGAGCCGGGCATGAAGCTCGCGGTCTTCGCCAACGGCTACTTTTGCGACCGCATCAGCAACATCGCCGAGCGGCAAGGCGCACAGGTGGTGAGATTGGAGAAAGCCTGGGGCGAAACCTTCACCGAGGAAGAAACGTTCGAGTTCGTGCGGCGCGAGAAGCCGCACGTGGTGGCCTTTGTGCAGGCGGAAACCTCGACCGGGGTTTACACGCCCGGCAAGACGATCGCCGCCGCGGCCCGCGAAGTGGATGCGGTGGTGATCGGCGACTGCGTGACCTCGCTGGGCGGCATGCCCGTCAACGTGGATGAAAACGGCATTGACGTGGCCTATAGCTGTTCCCAGAAAGGACTGAGTTGCCCGCCCGGGCTGGCCCCCATCACCTGTTCGCCCCGGGCCATGGAGCGGCTGCGCGAGCGCAAACGCCCGGTGCCTTCGTTTTACTTCGACCTCAAACTGATTGACGACTACTACGAGGGCCAGCACCGCTACCACCACACCGCGCCCATTTCCATGTTCTACGCGCTGCGCGAAGCCCTGCGCATCGTGGACGAGGAAGGACTGGAGAATCGTTTCCGGCGTCACCGCCACAACCACCTCGCTTTTGTCGCGGGCATCGAGGCCATGGGACTTGAGATGCACGTGCGCGAGCCGGCGCAGCGGTTGTGGACGCTGAACACGCCGCGCGTGCCGGGAGGGATCTCGGACGTGGCCTTGCGTCGCCGCCTGCTCGAAGGGCACGGCATCGAGGTGCTGGGCGGCTTCGGACCGCTGGCGGGCAAGGTCCTGCGAATCGGTCTGATGGGCGCCTCTTCGACGCGCGAGAACGTGCTTGTGCTGCTGGAGGCTCTGGAGAGCGCACTCCGCGCGGGGGGCTTCCCGGTCAAGGCTTCGGGGCGGGAGGCGGCGGAACGCTGCTATGCCGAGCTGGCCGCTATGAGTTAGAATCGCGGCGGTATGCTTCGCAGAACCTGCCTCGGTGTCATGGCGGCGGCTCTATCGCGGGCCACCGCTCCTGCTCCCAATCCCATCCAGCTTCACGTGGACCTGGACGGAGATCCGGCGCGGGAATCCGAGCTCGTCCGCAATTTCCACGAGATTTTCGAGCCCGCGATCCGCAGGCAGCCGGGCTTCGTCAGCGTGCGCCTGCTGAAGCTCCGGCAGGCGGTGGTCGGGGAGGCTCCCCGGAACGCCAACTACCGTCTCGTGATCAGCTTCCAGACCGAAGCGCAGCGTCAGGCGTGGGTGGCCAGCCAGGATCACCAGCGCGCCTGGCCTGCCATCGAGCGGACCCTGCGCCCGGGAAGGCTGCGGGCCATTCTGTACGACGAAGTCTAGCGGCCGTCCTCTCAGAAGGCCCAGCGCCACAGGCTGGCGCCCACGGTGAAGCCCGCGCCCACAGCGGCAAACAGCACCAGATCCCCTTTCTTCAGGCGGCCCGACTGGATGGCATCCTGCGTGGCCAGCGGGATGGTGCCGGAGGTCGTGTTGCCATAGCGGTCAATGTTGACCACCACCTGTTCCGGTTTCAGTCCAAGACGCTCCGCGGTGGCGTAGATGATGCGCGCGTTGGCCTGGTGCGGAATCAGCAGGCCGATATCGCGGGCCGTGAGACCGTTGCGCTCGATCAGGTCGCGGCAGACCTCGTACATGCGCCGCACGGCGTACTTGAATACCTGCTGCCCTTCCTGATGGACGTAATGCAGACGCTTCTCGACGGTCTCGTGGGAAGCGGGCAGCCGGCTGCCGCCCGCGGGCATCTTCAGGAACTCGCCGCCGGAACCGTCAATTTCGTTGATGAAATCCACCAGGCCCAGCGAGTCGTCTTCGCTGGGTTCGACCAGCATGGCGCCGGCGCCATCGCCGAACAGCACGCAGGTGGTGCGATCCGTGTAATCCACGATGCGGGACATGGTGTCGGCGCCGATGACGAGCACCTTGCGATGGGAACCGGCGGCGACGAGGTGGGCGGCCGTGGTCAGGCCGTAGAGAAAGCTCGAGCACGCCGCGATCAGGTCGAATCCCCAGGCGCCTTTGGCCCCGATGCGGTCCTGCACGAGGCAGGCGGTCGAGGGGAACATCATGTCGGGCGTCACCGTGCAGACCAGGATGGCGTCCAGTTCGGAAGCTTCGATGCCACGTTGCGCAAGGGCCGCGCGCGCCGCTTCCACAGCCATGTCGGAGGTGGCCATGTCCGGATCAGCGATGTGCCGCTCGCGGATTCCGGTACGCTCCAGGATCCATTCGTTCGTGGTGTCCACCATCTTTTCCAGGTCGAAGTTGGTGAGCACCCGGGGCGGAACATAGCAACCCAGCGCAGAGATCTTAGCTCGATACAATGAAGCTTTCCTCCCGTGGCTCGGCGAGCTCTTGCGGCTGCCCGCGCGAGCCCAAAAACTCTATGTTAGATTCAACGGAAGATGCATGTCGAGAGCATGGCCTCGGAGCCGCCGGAAGCGCTTTGCGCCCGCGTGTTCCGTGAGCTCAAGCCGCGCGCGGCGGTCCCGGAGATCAGAGTTCGTTTTCGCCCGTACGCCAACGCCCACAGCCAGGTCTGCTGGCAGGACGGCCGGCTCGAGCTTCGCATCAGCGACCTGTTGCAGTCCGCTCCTCCCGCCGTGCTGGAAGCGCTCATGTACATCCTGCTCGGCAAGTTGTTGCGGCGACCAGTTCCACGGGCCTGCCTGCACCGGTACCGCGCCTACCTGAACCGCCGTGACGTGCAACGCAGCATCGAACTGATCCGGCGCGTACGCGGTCGCAAGCAGCTTCTCGATCCGCAGGGGCGGCATTACAACCTGGAAGAGATTTTCGACGAGCTGAATGCCCGGTTCTTCGGCGGCCTGATGATCCGCCCCCGCCTGGGCTGGAGCGTGCGGCCATCGCGAACGACGCTGGGCCACTGGGACCCGGCCCATCAGGCCATCGTGATCAGCAGCCTGCTGGACCGCCCGGGCACTCCCCGACTAGTGGTGGAGTACGTGCTCTTCCACGAGATGCTGCACCTGCGCTACCCGACGCTCGCTCGCGGCAGCCGGAGGGAGATTCACACGCGCGAATTCCGCGCTGCCGAGCGGCAGTTTCCCCAGCTCAAGGAGGCCCAGCAGTTGCTCAAGCGGCTGGTTCAGAGCTGAGGGGGTCGCCGGAGGACAGCCAGCCCGGCCACGGTGAGCAGGCCTGCACTTGCCGCCAGCGACAAGGCCGCCAGACCCACGCGCAGGCTCGAGGGCGAGCCGGGGACGGCGGAGACCGCAGGCCGCAGCGCCAGGGCGAGCAAATAGCCGCTCATAGCGAGCAACAGTAGCAGCCGACCGCGCTCCCACACGCCCTGGGGCCAAATCCACTGCCGTTCGCCCCGACGGAGGGCATTACGCAAACGCAGCCATACTGTTCCGAGAGCGCACAAGGACAACATGCTCAGGCCGGTGAAGAACATGGCCCAGTTATCCGCGACCTGAAACCAGGGAGGCCGCGCGGGCTCGGGCGCCGAGCCATACAGAAGACACCGTGCGATGCCGCGCGCGATGGGCATGGCCCGCTGCACCCCGGCATTGATCAGCACGGCGACGCCCAGCTGTCTCGCGGGAATCAGCAGGATCGCCGAGTTCGCGCCCCAGGTATCACCGGAATGTTCCAGCACGAGCAAGCCGTCCTCGCGACGGATGAACCAGCCTGCGTCATACGGCGGGACGAGGCCTTCGGGTTGCTCGATGCCATCTACGCGACCTTCGAGCGCGGCTCGGGCGAAAGCTGCCATGTCCGGAGCGGTGGATTTGACGAGGGAGGCGCCCAACCAGCCCGCTTCTCCCGCAGGCCGCCGCCGGATGCGGCCCCAGCTCCGCTCGTGCGATGCAGCCAGGCCCCAAGCCCGCGCCTGCCCTTCGCTCAGCGTGGTGCGGTCCATTCCCAGCGTTCGGAAAATCTCCTGCTCCATGAATCGGGCGAAAGGCTGACCGGAAACTCGCTCGATCAAAGCGGCCAGCAGGAGATAGTTCGAGTTGGCGTATGAGAAGCGGCCGGCCACCCAGCGCGCCGGAGTCGCACTGCGCAGCCCGCGCACGGCGAGCTTGAGATCGCGATCGCCCGGTCGTCCGCAGCAGGGCGCCAGCCGGTCGTGACGGCGCCGCAGGCCGCTGCGGTGTCGCACCAGATCGCGAACGAGGACGCGGCCCAGCGGCGCGCCGCGCAACTCCGCCAGATAATCCGATACGGGGCGATCCGGATGCAGCCGCCCGGCTCGGGCCAGACGCGCAACAGCCATCGCCGTGAGCGGCTTGCTGACGGAGGCGAGCTCGACGGGTGTGTCCACCCTCATCGGCTCGCCGCTTGCCAGGTCCTTGACGCCGTAAGCGCGCAGCTCGGTGTGGTCTCCGGCAACGATGGCCAGCGTCAGCCCCGGGATTTCATTCAGCGCCATCTCGGCGCGAACGTAGCGCTCGATCACGGCGAGCGGCCGCGACGGGATTTCAGCCGCTTGGGATGAGACTGCGTTCAGCAAAATGACCAGCGCCGCGGCGCGCACGCACAGGATTATAACGATGCACGCACGCGGACGGCTAGAATGTGAACTTATGCAGCCTGTGCGAGTGGGAATTGTAGGCGTGGGTAATGTGGGCGGCGGCACGCTCACCATTCTGGCCGAGAACGCCGACGCGATTGCTCTGAAACTGGGCTTCCCCCTCCAAGTGCGTGTGGTCTGCGATCTGAAGATCGCCGAAAAGAAGCTTCCGGCCGCGCTCAGCCAAGTCGAGCGCACTACCGACTGGCGGGTTGTGGTCTCGCACCCCGAGGTAGACATCGTGGCGGAACTGGTGGGCGGCACGACCGTGGCCGAGCAGATCATCCTCGGGGCGATCGAGCATGGCAAGTCGGTGGTTACAGCCAACAAGGAACTGATGGCTTTGCGCGGCGCCGAGATCTGGGAGCGCGCCATCGCCGCGGGCATCAATCTGGCGATGGAGGCCAGCGTGGCGGGCGGCATCCCCATCCACGCCGTGCTGCGCGAGGGCATCGCCAGCGATCGCATCGTCGCCCTGTACGGCATCCTCAACGGGACCAGCAACTACATCCTGACCGAGATCGAGCGTCGCGGCGCCGCGTTCGAGGAGGTGCTGGCGGAGGCCCAGCGACTGGGTTATGCGGAGGCTGATCCCAGCGCGGACGTGGACGGCTACGACGCCCGCTCCAAACTGGCGATCCTGGCGGCGCTGGCGTTCGGGTTGAAGATCACGCCTTCGGATATCTATACCGAAGGCATTCGCCGCATTTCACCCATTGATTTCCAGTACGCCCACACCCTGGGGCATACCATCCGTCTGATCGCGATGGCGCGGCAGACCAGCGAGGGGCTGCTGCTGTCGGTCCGCCCGGCGCTGATCCCGCAGACGGCCATCCTGGCCAGCGTTCGCTCCGCCTACAACGCGGTGTGGGTGAAGGGCGTCTACGGCGAGGATACGTTTTATTACGGCCGCGGCGCGGGACCGCGCCCGACAGGCGTCGCCGTGGTGAGCGATCTGATGCGCGTGGCCCGCGAGATCCGCTACGGCAGTCCCGAGCGCGTCTCGCCGTTCGCTCACGAGCGTTTGGGCGAGTACCAGCCGATTCCCATCACGCAGCAGAAGCGCGCCTACTACTTGCGCTTCCGCGTGGAGGATCGCCCGGGAATCATCGCTGCTCTGGCCGGCATCCTGGCTGCCAAGCGTATCTCGATCGAAGCCGTCCTGCAACTGCCTTGCGAAAGCAAGCACGACCTGCCGTTCGTGATCACGCTCGAGCCGACCACCGAGCAGGCGGTACGCGAGGCCGTCGAGGAAATGTCGCGGCTGGATTTCCTGCGCGAGCCGCCCCTGGCCTTGCCCATGGAGCCGGGCTTGTAGGCAGGAGTCAGCGCGGATCTGCCTCCCAGACCGGCACGCCCAGTTCGAGGAAGCGGGCGGCGCCGGTGAGGAAGTGTGCTGTGATCCAGAAGACCGTCCAACGCTCGTTGTAATCGCCGCGCAGCCGAGTGAAATCCACCGTGCGGCGCTGCTGCGTATAGTTGGTCTGCTCGAGTTGCTCGCCCTGGCTGCCGTAGGGATCTATCATCTGGCCGCAGCTTCGATACATGACGAGGGAGAGCCGCTTGAGATCTTCGCGGCCCAGGATCTCTCCGAGCCGGTACACCTCGGGCGCCACCAGCACGCCCCAGACATCCAAATGCTGGTTCTGGGGTGAGACCGAAGTCCAGCCGCGCGTGCGCAATCGGTGACTGGCGAGCCGTCCGGGCGGCAGCGGTACGTCCCAGACGTAGGTGTAGGTGAGCATGACGTCGCAGGCATGCGCTGCCCACTCCAGATGGCGCGGGTCGTGCGTCGTCTCATAAAGCTCGAGGAACGCCTGGAAGGCCAGCGCGGCCCCTTCCTTGTCTTCGCAGCGGGCATCGAGCGTTCCGCCCCAGTACGGTTCCCGCATGGTCAGATGGCGCTGGGCGTAATGTTCCGCGGCTTTCATCGCAGCGCGGCGGTACTCGTCTTCGCCGAACAGTTGCGAAGCGATCAGAAGAGGAGGAATGAAGGCGGCCTCGGCGGTGGAGACGGGACGCCAGTCCGCGGCGAGGATGCGGGCCGCATGAACGTCGCAAGCCTTGCGCAGGAAGGTCTCCCAGCGCGAAGTTTCGAGATTTTGTCGCCGCCCGACCCGGATGGCGCGCGCGAACGCCAGCATGGCTTGTCCCTGGTTGAGGAGTTCGGCGCCGTGCCAGCGTCCGGTGTCCAGGTCGTACCAGTTGTGGAACCCGCCTTCGTAAAACGGCGCTCCGGAGAGGAAATCGAGAGACTTCCGGGCCATCGCCACGGCCAATGGATCGTTGAGCTTTTCGGCCAGCACGAGCAAGGCGTAGCCGGGAGCTTCCGCCTGCCCCGTCCAGCCCATCACGGCTTGCCTCCGGTCGGGGTATTTCTGGAAGACTGCGTAGCGATCGGTCTCGCGCCAGCGCGTCTTCGCGTAACGGTATTTGTCGCGAACGATTTCGGCGACGGCGGGAAGGTCTTCCGTGTACCAGGGGCGGAAAATGTCCAGCGAGGTGCGAACCGGCTGCTGGAAGGCCGTGCCTTCCCGGAGCAACGGAAACGTTTCCACGAAAAATGTTTTTTCGATCACGCCTCCCGGCGGCGCCTGCAACCACGTCTCGTCATAAGGCACGAAGCCGGACTGCAAGGCCTTGATCACGCTGCGCTGCCCGTTGGAGGCGCAGGGGCCGCTCCACAGGGCCAGCTCCGCGCCTCCTTGCCGGTAGACGACGCCGAGCGACCACCATTGATCCTGCCGGTGGGCGAAGGGAACCGGGGAGGGAACGCTGTGCAGCGCCGCGCCCCACAATCGTCCGCCGCGCCGCAATTCGAGCGAGGCGAAGGGCATGGGATAGCGGTGCTCCTCGAACAGAAGCTCCTCGCCCGGAAGCCCTCTTGCCACCGGCACGCGCCCGCTCCGCGCGCCCGACGGGTTGCCGTAGTAAAGAATGCCGGGCAGCAGGGCTTGCGCGCTGTCCGCAGCGGCCCACAGCCGGATTGCGATCGTCACCCGTTCGGCAGGCCGCGACCCTTCCCAGGCAAGGCGCCGCAGCACGCGAATGCGGTTGCCTTCGGGTCGCCAAGCGTCCTCAGCGGCCCACACTCCCCCGCAGGCCTCGATCCTGCCCCGCAGAATCGTCCCCGGGCCTTCATGGAGAACCTCGCTGGGGGACCCGTGGCGCCAGCCCGCGGGCCAGCTTTCGCGCCATTCACACGCCACGGACCACAATCCTTCAGGCGGCGAGGTCAGCACGACTTCGCCCTGCGAGAGAATTTCGACACGGTTTTCGCGGATACGAAACTCACTGGCGCCGGAGCAGAGCGCGGAAGCCAGCAAGAGGACGGGAATCGAGCGGGCCGTCACGCTGCCTAATTTAGCCGTCCCTGACCGGGCGGCGGAAACTCGGCGGCAGCGTCGTCTAAAACCAGCACCCAGTCGTTGCCCGGGCGGCGGTCACCGGGCGGATCGAACAGGCGTTCGCCGCCATTGGGGAAAACGCCCGCCGGGGTGGCCGCTCCCGTGCGGGGATCGTACCACCAGGCCTTTACGCGGTCTCCCGAGATCCTGCCCATTCGCAGCCGGAAGGAGCGGCCCGTGTAAGTGTAGGCGAACAGGTAACGCTTGCCCCGGGCTACGATGACGTATTCGTATCGCTGGCCGTTATCCACAACGGCTTCCTCGTCGAAGACGCGCTCGAAGTAAGGCCGCGAGAGAACCAGGCGCTTCAGGTGCTGCATTTGGCTGGCGCCGGGGTCGTTCAAGGCTTCGTGCCAGTATTTGCGGACTCCGTAGGAACCCTTTCCCACTTCGGGCTTGTGCATCTGCATGACGGCGTTGTGCCCGTAAGTGTGGCCGCAGGCGCCGGCGAGAACGGACCAGTAGGCGTAGCGGCGGCAGTCATCGGCGGTCCAGTAAGGCTGGGACGGGTCGTGCAAGCCATGGGGAATGTCCTCGTAGGAAGGTTCGCCGTCCAGCGTTGGCTTGGGCGGTTGCCGGGCGTAGTCTTCCCGCACGTAACGCCAGTTGTCCTCGCCTTTAGCCCCCGGGCTGTCGTCCTGGTCGTAGCGGCGGTGGCCGGACTGGAACATGTTCAGATCCAGCCACGGCTCGTTGTGAAACCACGTCGAGGATTGGGTGCGACCGAATGGGTGAAACGTGATGAGATGGCCGGGATCCTCGCGCTTCAACGTTCGGCCGAGTGCCTGCCACACTTCCGTGTGACGGTCCCCTCGCGTATCGCCCCCGTTGATCCAGATCACGTTCGGACGATCGCGATAACGGCGGGCAAGAAAGCGCGCGTAGGCTTCCACGTTGCCCGCGTGGAGATGGCCGCCGTTGACCATCGAGCCCCATGCGGCGACCAGACCGAGGTAGATGCCGTGCGTTGCCGCGCGTTCCAGCACCCAATCGAGGTGGTCCCAGTAGTCGTATTCGCCGGGGCGGGCTGGATCGTTGCCTGGCGTGAGGTTCGGACGGGCAGGATCGCCGTCCACCAGCGCGGGTACGCCGTAGACGTTCGCGTCGCGCGGCGTCCGGAGCACCATGACCTGCACGACGTTGAAGCCCTTGGAGGCGCGATCGCGCAGGTATCGCTCGGTTTCCTCACGGTCGAGCCGCTGCAGTAGCAGCCAGGCGGTATCCCCCAGCCAGAAAAAGGGCGCGCCATCCCGGTATTGGAGAAAGCGGCCATCCGGGGAGACCATGAGCGGTCCGACGCGCGGTGATTCGGTGCCCACACCCCAGGTGGGGACGAGGACAGCCAGCAAGACCGCAGCCGGGTTCATGTTGCTATTGCCGCACAGCAGGGAGCCTGGCTGTCAAGCGCCCAAGGCGTGGTCGCCGACCGATCTCGGCGCCGTCCGCGTAGACCCGCAGCCCGGGACCGCGGTGGAAGCGCTGCCCGGTGCGGTCCCAGATGATGGTCAGCGAGTGCCCGTGATAGGGCACATCCTCGAGGCAGAACCAATCCCAGGTTCCCTCGGGCAGCAGAGGATGGATTTCCACCACGGAATCCGGGCGGGGCACAAGGCCGACCACGCCGGTGATCAGCAGATCAGCGTAACCGGAATGGTTGTACTGATCGCCGCGCCCGTAAAATGTGCCCTTGCGGATTTTCATGGACCGCGCCTGCCACTCGCCGGTGAAGGGATTGAGATTTTCGTCTATCCACGGAATGACGCGCCCGTCCGGTAACTTGAGCCGATGGCTGCGCGTGTAAATGAGAAAAGTTTCGAAGTAATCCTTCACGGCAGTCGCGCGCTGAGGATAGTTGCGGAGTACGTTGGCCAAGGCCTTCAGAGTAACTGTAGTGGAGAATGGCCAGCTCGGGCCGTTCCATTGACAATCGTCACCCTGATCGGCGATGCGGAATCCGGGGTGGCGCTGCTCGGCCGTAGTAGGACCGAAAGGAGCGGAGAATCCCCGTGGGTCCATGAGCTGACGCCATGCTTCCTCATAGCCTCGGCCGGGCTGGGGCAGATCGAAGTACCAGGGCGTGTAGCCGATCAACTCCCGAACGCCGGCCAGCCGCCCATTTTCGAGCAGCGTCTCGAAAAATCTGTCCTCGGGATGCCAGAGCTTCTGCTGGACGAGCGCCCGCAGCCGGTCGGCTTTGGCGTCGTATGTCCGGGCCAGGTCCGACCGCCCCGCAAGTCTTGCGATGGCCGCCAGGGCCCGCGCATTGCCGTACATGTAGCTGTTGATCGTGGGTCGCGCGTTCTTGTGCTTGCGGGAGCCGCTGATGGATTCCTCCATGCCGTCGCGCACATCATATTGCCAGAAGAGGCCGTCCGGGCGAGCCCGCTCCCGTTCCCACGCTTCGTAATCCTGAAGGAGCGAATCGAGGAGCGAAACGAGAAAGTCCGTGCGCGCGTCCACCAGCCAGCGGTGATAGACGGCCCAGGCCGTCCAGCCGCTGTAGCGGTGTAACTCGGGATGGATGCCGCCGCCCTGGCCCGACCGCAGCCAGAAATTCAGATCCTGGTCGAGATACTCGCTCTGGCGCAACCAGCGCGCTTCTGCGATGTGGTGACCGAGCGCGCAACTGATCGCGTTGTACTGGCCGCCGTGTTTGACGGGCTTGAGAAACTCGGTGATGATGAATCCCGCAGGAGTTTGTTTGATGTGTTTTCGGAACGCCCACCAGCGGTAATAGTAAGTCTGCTCGACGTCGTGGTCAGGACATGCAAAGCGCGGTATGTTATCCCGCATCCACTCCCATGCGCGCGCGTCAGGGATAAAGTTGACCACGCTTTCCTCCGTCATGGAATTGAAGAATTCCACATAGGCGCGGAAATAGTCGGGCGGCACAAGCGGGCTGGTGCTGCCCGCCAGGGCGGATGGGGACAGCAAGGCGAGAAGAACGCAGAAGGTTACCAGGAAGAAGCGCTTCGTGATGCCGGTCTCTTTCAATACAAGTCCGACCCGCCGGAAAGGAAACTGCCCAGATAGGCCCCGACCAGCACCGGCAAGGCGTGCATCAAATAGGACGGAGTTTGTAAGGTCAAGTGGCGCACGACATGAGCGAAATCCAGAGCCGTGAACTGAGGATTGCGTATGAGCCATGCCACGTCGGCTGGGGGCAGCAGCAGGATGCTGGCGACGGCCCAGCGCCACGGGCGGTCGGGGCGGAAAAAGCCGAGCGCCACGCCGCCGATGAACAGCCCGCCGAGCACGAAGTAGCTCTGGAGCTTGGGGTCCACCCAGGGTCGCAGCAGATCGGGGCTCCATAAGGTCCACAAACCTAGCATGATGGCCAGAAACCACCAGAGGTAGTCCCGCCTCAGGCCCCGGCTGGCGGCGCCCATCGTGCTTTGGCCTCCTCGCTGCGGTTCTGGAACCGGGAACTTGGGTCCGTGGCGACGTGTGTTGGCACGCCCGCCGCCCTCGCTTTCCTGCGGTCTACCCCGAGTATAAGCCGGAAGCGTCCCGCGCGCTAGGGGCTTTGAAGTACCAGTACCGTCTGGGCCTCCCGGGTGGCCCGCGCATTCCCTTCATTGCCGCAGCCCTATTGGTCTCCAACCGGCCCTGCAGGGCTACAATATTGCGGTCATGCAAGTTACCATTACTGGGGGGACCGGCCTGATCGGGCGCGCACTCGCTCGCCGGCTGCTCGAGCTGGGGCATCGAGTGCGCCTTACCGGACGCAGGCAGCCGTCCGATCTGGAACCAGCCGTTTCGTTCACGGCGTGGGATGCCTCGAGCGGCCCCCCGCCGGCTGAGGCCGTCGAGTCCGCGGACGCCATTGTCCACCTGGCCGGCGAGTCCGTAGCCCAGCGGTGGACGGCGGAGGCCAAGGCGCGAATCCGGGCCAGCCGGATCGAGGGTACGCAACGGCTCGTGCAAGCGCTGGCGGCAGCGACCCGGCGGCCCGCCACGCTGGTTTCGGCGTCGGCCATCGGGATCTACGGTGATCGTGGCGACGAATGGCTGGACGAGAGTTCCTCGCCCGGCGAGGGCTTTTTGGCCGACCTGGCTCGCGATTGGGAGCAGGCGGCAGCAGGTGCGCGAGCGCTGGGCGTGAGGGTCGTGCTGGTCCGGATCGGGATTGTGCTTGACGCCCGTGGCGGCGCGCTGAGGCGCATGCTGACGCCGTTCCGATTTGGTTTGGGAGCGCGCCTGGGGTCCGGGCGGCAGTGGATGTCCTGGATCCACATCGCGGATCTGGTGGAGCTCATGGCGTTCGCCTTGCAAAACGCACGCGTTGACGGGCCGGTCAATGCCGTCGCGCCGAACCCGGTGACGAACGCCGAATTCACTCGCGCGCTGGCAAGAACGTTACGGCGGCCGGCGCTTTTGCGCGTGCCGGCTTTCTTGCTGCGCACGGGGCTCGGCGAAATGGCGGCCGTGCTTCTGGCAAGCCAGCGGGTGCGTCCCGCGGCAGCGATATCGGCGGGCTTTGCGTTTCGATTCCCGGAGCTGGAGGGCGCCCTGTCGGACCTGCTGGCCCCCCCGCCCCGCTGAAGGGCGCCGCCGGTCTGTAGTAGTATTCTGGGTGAACACCCAGGCGGAGGCAAGGATGGTCGCAGCATCGCAATTGCGTCCCGGAATGGCCATTCGCTACGAAGGGCAACTTTACCGTGTGCTCATCGCCGACTATCATCCCGGCCAGGGGAAAATGAGTGGTGTGACGCACACCCGGCTGAAGAACCTCACCACGGGCGGGATCTGGGAGCACAGCTTCCGCGCCGATCTCAAGCTGGAGGACCTCCCCATCGAAAAGCAGACGATGGAGTTCCTTTACGAGGACGGGGATCAGTGCTACTTTATGAATCCGGAAACGTTCGAACAAGTCTCTGTGTCCACGGCGGTGATCGGCGATCAGGCCCGTCTGCTCCAGCCGGAGATGCGCGTGACCGTTGAGTTCGTCGAAGGGCAACCGGTGAACGTGGTCTTGCCAGAGGTGCTGGAAGTACGGGTGGCGGATACGGCGCCTCCTTCGCACCAGCAGACCGACAGCGTCTGGAAGCCGGCTCGCCTGGAAAACGGGCTGGAGATTATGGTTCCCCAGTTCATCAAGACCGGCGATGTCATACGCCTCGACGTCGCCGAGCTGAAGTACATGGATCGCGCCAAAAGCGCCAAGAGCTAGGCGGCACGGGAGGTCTCATGTCATCGCCGCAAAATCCGCCGCGGATCGAGCTGGTCAAGCGACCCGATTACCGGGAGGAATACGCCAACAGCGTGCAAGTGCGCGCCAACCTGTGGGATTTCTTTCTGATTTTCGGCCGGGTGGACCAGACCTCGCCTGACACCGTCTTCATCCACAATTTCCAGGGCATTTACGTCAGCCCGCAGCAGGCCAAGGCGCTATTGAACGTCCTGCAACAGCACATCTCGCAGTACGAGGCCACGTTCGGCGAGATTCGACTGGAGCCGCAGACCTCCGGCGCCATCATCCAGTAGCGCGTGCCTCGCCTTCATGATCAGGGGACGGCGCCCGCGCCCCAACCTGCGCGCCGATCGGACCTGATCTTCATCGGCTTCGCTTTTACCCTGATCGTCCTGCTCATTCACTTGCCCTATCTCAATTTGCCGCTTTTCTGGGACGAGATGGGGCAGTTCGTGCCTGCGGCGCTCGATCTGTGGCGTCAAGGGCTGTGGATCCCGCAGTCCACTCGCCCCAACGTTCACCCGCCGGGACTGCCCGCCTTGCTGGCGACGGTATGGTGGGTCACGGGTTATTCGATCCCTGTGACGCGCGTCGTGATGCTGCTTCTGGCGGGGTGCACAGCGACGGCGAGTTTTCTTCTCGCCATTCGCCTTTGCCGCGGCCTTCCGGGGGCGCCCGCGTTCTCCGCCGTCACCTTGCTGATTTTCTCGCCGCTGTTTTACACCCAGGCCATGTTGGCCCAACTGGATTTGCCCGCCACGCTGCTCACCGTGTGGGCCCTTTACGAATTCCTGAACAACCGCGTGCGGCGAGCGGCTTTGGTGTGCGTGGCCCTGGTGCTGGTCAAAGAGACCGGCCTCGTGGCGCCACTGGTTTTTGCGGCGATCTTGTGGCGAGAACGGCGGCGTCGTGAAGCGATATGGTTTCTGGCCGCGCCCGCCGTGCTGGCAGGCTGGCTCGCAGTCCTGGCCGCCTCAACTGGTCACTGGCTCGGCAATCCCGAGTTCGAACGCTACAACCTGTTTTACCCTCTGCATCCCGTGCGGCTCGGCGTGGCGCTGCTGCGCCGACTGTTTTACCTCTGCGTGGACCAGTTCCATTTCATCGGATGGGCAGCCATCCTGGCCGCCGCGCGCAACACGAGACTCTACCGTTCGCGCGACTGGCGTATCGCAGCGATCCTGGCGGCTGCGCACGTGGTCGCGGTGACGATGCTGGGAGGCGCAACGCTCGAGCGGTACCTGTTGCCTGTGCTGCCGCTGATGTACACGGCGATGGCGGCTGCCTGGTCCCTGTACGCTCCGCGGCGCCGGCAATGGAACGAGATCCTGGCTCTGGCCGGGCTGGTACTCTCGCTGTTCTGGACGCGCCCGCTCCCGACGCCTCTGGAAAACAACCTGGCCATGGTGAGCTTTATCCGCCTGCATCAAGAGACGGCTGAGTTTCTGGAGCAACAAAGATCGGACCGTATCGTGGTCACCGCGTGGCCGCTCTCGGAGGCGTTGCGTTCCCCGGATTTCGGTTACGTTCAGGAGGGGCTGCGTGTGCGCGAGATCCCGGACTTCAGTCCACGCACGGTTTCATCGCTCGTGCTGGCCGAGAACGAGATCCTCGTGCTCTACCGTCTGGACTGGGATCCGGGACCTTTCTATGAATGGTTCCCCTGGCTCGCGCGCCTGCGTGCGAAGTACTACGGATTCGAGGGTGAGGTGGACGGCGAGTTTGCGCGGCAGAGCCTCGGCCTTCAGACGGCGGCACGTTTTCGCAGGGGGCCGTTCTGGCTGGAGATCTTGGAAAAGCCTACCCGTCTTAACTTCCGATGAGAAAGCCGCCGCCCAGGAAGAAGAGGCACCCCAAGGCGACGACGGCGCCGTGGGGCATGGTCACAGCCTTGGCGCTGCGAATATCGAACTCCTCGCCAGCCTTGCGCGGCGAGCGCAGGTGAGCCAGTTCCCACAGGATGTAACCCAGGTTCCAGATGGTCTGGCGCAGGCGGCCTTTGGTCAGCACGATGCCCAGCGCGATCACGCCGCCCAAAATGCCGGAAAAGATAAAAATGATCAGCCAGTTTTTCCAGCCGGTAATGGCGGCGATTGCCGCCATGAGCTTGACGTCGCCTGCTCCCATCCCGCCCAGAAGATACAGCGGGAAATAGACCAGAAACGCCACCGCCACACCGATGCCCGCTTCCTTCAAACCCGGTGCGTAGTCGGAGCCCAGCAAGGCGTTCAGCCCGAGACCGAGCAGGAACGCCGGCATCACGAGCCAGTTGGGGATGCGCCGCCACAGGACATCGTAGATGCCGGCTACGATGACCAGCACGGCGAGCAGTACCTTCAGCACCAGCGGAAGGGCCGTCATGAAGCCCGAGTATACTACGGCTTGTTCGCCGCGGAGGCGCGCCGCAGTACGAGGGTTTTCGCCAGCGACTGGTTGTCGTATTCGTCCGTGACGCGCACGGCTATGCTGATTTCGGCGCCTTCGGGCGCGGGCAGGCGAACGTCGTACTCCTCGACCGCGGAATCCGCCAGCCGGTCTCGTGGTTCCAGCGTCAGCCACTCGCCGCCGTTGATCGAGCATTCGGCCTGACTGACCGTGCTGAGCGCATCGCGGGCGCGGAATCGCAATCGGATCGCACCGCCTTCCAGTGCGGCATCGAGAGCTTCGATCTGGGGCGGCGTGTTGTCAATCAAGAAGGGGTCGCTGACGAGTTCGGCGGTGAGGGCCTGGTCTACCGGGTTGTCGGGTGCATCGGAAGCGATGACGCGGATCTGGTATTCCCCGTCGGGGAACGCGGTGGAATCCCAGCTCAGGTATTTGTCGCGCACTTTGTCCCGAAGCAGCTTCCACTCGCTCTCCGACGTTCCGCGGATCTCCACGCGGAAGACCAGGTCATCCTGATTCTCATCCGAGGCCGCCCAGCGGACCGTGCGATAGCCCCTGGCGTAGTTCAACGTGAGGCTGGCGGAGTCGCTGGTCGAGGCGGGCGTGCTCGAGCGCGAGCGCTGGCCGAGCGGCGGCAGCGTGAGAGTCTGCGACGGCGTCACCGAGAGAGCCGGCGGAGGCACGCGGTAGTTGGCGGGAGCCACTTCGATCTGGCTGATGCGCGGCGGGACATTGCGCTGCCGCCAGGCGATTTCGACTGCGCGCAACTCGGGCGAACGGCCGTCGGGGGCCGCGCGCAGGGTCGCACGCCACTGAAGGAAACGCGCCGGCGGTGAGGTTACCGGGCCGCCCGAAGCGGAACGGATCGGCGCCGAGTAATCGCTCCAGCCTTCCTGCGGTCGCTCGAGGTTGCCACTCCGCGTGGAGATCAGAATTTCGCCGCCGTTCGAGGCGCCGCGAAGACTCAGGCGACCCCAGTAGGAAAACAGGCCCGCGTCGAGCGCCTCGCTTTCCACGCTTCCTTCGCGTTCCAGCTCGGGACCGAGACGGTAGACCTGTCCGATATTGCCCGTGGCTGCGTAAATCGCGCCGTTGCGGCCTGCAAGGAGCCGGGTAACCTGCGTGGGCGGCGTCGTGACCAGAGCCGTCCAACGGTGGTCCGAATCCAGACGATAGATTGCACCCTTGTTGCCGGTCCCGATCAGGGGCCTGCCGTGGGCATCGAAAGCGATGGTGTACGCAATATCCTGCGCGTGAGTCCAGACCTTCAGCGGGAAACCGCTGGGTTCGATCCGATAGACTTCGGTGCCGCCCGTGATCGCAGCGGCGGTTGCGGTCAGCGGCGGCAGCGGTGCGGCGACGGGCTTGGGAGCGGCGGGCTGCTGCGGCGTCAGAGTGGCGGGCAGAGGGCTAGGTTGCGGGACAGGCGCCGCCGGCGGTTGCGGAGGCGGAGGCGTAGGAGGCTGCTTGACGCCCACGCCCGCAGCGTAAATCGAGCCGTCCGGCGCCACCGCCACCGCCGTAATCTCGCGCCGCGGCGATTGATATAGAACGAAGGCTTCGCCGCGTGGCGTGATGCGCACGACCCAGCCGCCCGGCTCGGTGCCGGCGATCAGGTTGCCCTGCTTGTCCAGGGCGAGCGAGCGCACATGCGTGTCGGCCAGCTTGCAGAAGACCGATCCCTTTCCGCCAGGCTCCACGCGGTGGATTTCGCCCCGGTCGCCGGTCGCGAGGTAAAGGCGATCCTGCGGATCGAAGACCATGTCCCAAATGTATTTGGTCTTGGGATCGTAATACGGCTCGGCCCGACCATCGGGCGCGATGCGGTAAACGGCGCCATCGGGAGCCGTGGCGGCGTACAGGCGCCCTTGACTGTCGAGCGCGAGGGCGTGGACTTCGAGCCCTTTCAGCTCCGCCAGGACCTTAGCCTCGCCGCGAGCGGGGATGATGTAGACGCGCGCGTTGCCGCCGTCGGGCCCGCCGCCGCCCGCATAGAGATTGCCCTGGCCATCCTCGACGAGGGCCCAAAGGTAAGTGCTGGGCGAATCCAGCAGCCGGCGGAGCGCCGGCGCCAGCGTCAGCACGCCATCGCTGGACAGCGAGACCTTGTCGAGGCGGGCCCTCTCGTAATCGGCGTATTCCCGGTGGATCCACCAGCGCGTTTCCGTGGCCCGCACGCACATGGCGGCGAGCAGGACGAGGGCAGGGAACGAGAAAAGTCGGCGCACTATCGGACCTGGATTTTCAGAGAGTAACTGCCGGTGATGACGTAATCGAAAGCAATAGCGGTTTGTTCGACGACGCTTTCGGGCGAGGAAGCCAGTGTGCGCGCCGCTGCACGCCCGGTTTGCATCAAGTTGACCACCGAGGGCGGCAGGCTGGGCAACGTCTTGTCGTCGTAAAAGTAAGTCGGACGGCCCTGCACGAGCGACACGTAAAGGCAGTTGTTGCTGCGCTCGCGATTGATCAACGAGACCGCCTGGGGCAAATCTATGAAGCGGTTCATGAAGCCGGCCGAGCTTTCGATGCGATTCAGCGTGTCGGCGTCGCTGAGCAGGATGCGATGCTCGCCACGGGCCAGTCCGGCGGGGATGCGCAGCTTGAATTCGCGTTCGAGGCGAGGACCGCGGTAGGGGCGCAGGAAGGCGCGTATGGTCAGCTCCTGGCCGGGCTCGACTTCGCTGGCCGGAATCCAAGCGCTTTCGATGCTAGCCACGCGTCGCTCGGGCAACAGGTCTACGGTGGCTTCCACACTCTTGAGGCGCGGCATCTTGACCGCATTCAGGAACAGCCTGTTGAACTTGTCGCCCCACCAGCCGGCCAGCAGCATCGGTGCGGGCACGGGCAATTCGCCGGAGGCCTGCATGGTGTTTAACTCCAGACGAGGCTGGCCTTCCAGCTCGACCTTGCCGCTCAGGCGGAACGTGGATTCCTCCATGAAGTCGTTCAGGCCGGCGATGGAGTTGAACAGCGTCACCATCATCAGGTAAGGCGTCCACTTCTGGTGGACGAAGACGTGGAACCGGAACGTGCGCTCCTTGCGGATGCGGTGATCCTCGCCGAGCGAGCGCACGGCCACGCTCACGGGCACCATTTCGGCGGTTGCGCCCAGCGCGCCAAGCACGCCGCTGTGGCGATCCTGGCGGAATGCTCCCACGATCTCGGTGGTGTTGGCGAACTTGTTGGGCTGGAAGGCAGAGGCGTGCGTGAACAAGACCTCAGCCCTGGCCATCGGCATATCTACAGGGCCGAGGTTGAAAAAGGAGTGACCGAAGGCCAGCACACGGCGGCCGTCGTTGTACGTCACGGTGCCCAACCCCGAGACGCTCATGTCACCGGTGACCAGCACTGCGGCTACAGGTTCGCCCGGCTTCAGGGCGTTTTCCCAGCCGGGGGCGGGCTGCGGGCTGGCCGAGCTGCCGGCCGCTCCGCCTTGCACCGGGATCGTCCCTAACTGCTCAAAGAGCGGTCCGAAGGTGCGCAGCACGGCGGGATCGAAGCCCGCGAAGCTGAGCGGCGTCTGGATGGGGGTCAGGACGACGTTGGCTGCGCCCGTCGGGGGGCCTGCCGCGAAAACGCGGGTGAGCAGCTCCGAGGGCAGGGGCAAAGCCGCACGGACGGGCGCCGCCTCCGGGGTGCGCGCATCGGTGGGCAAGCTCGTGTCATACTCGCCCACCTCGAGCATCAACTCGATGGGCGTGATGCCGCAGATAGCGTCAGGCGAAAAGACGCTGAGGCGGAGCGAGATGGCGCCAATCAGCTTGCCGTCAATGTAAACGGGGCTGCCGCTCATCCCGCCGGCCACGTTGGTGCGGGCAGCTTCGCCGCCCAGGCGGGCCAGGATCACGTCCTGCCGCGGCCCCCAGGCGTTCTTCCACAGTCCAATGATTTCGACGGGGATGGGTTCCGGCGCACTGCCACGGAAGGCTGTCCAAGCGATGCCCTTCATGCCCGGACGGATTTCGGAGGCCTTCATGATGGGCGCCGGGCCTGCGCCGGGCGGCTCGGCGACGGGCGCCTGTGTTCCCCAGACCAGAGTTGCGAAAAGGATTGCGGCCACGGCGGGCCGCCAATTGCACTTCATCGGAGCTTGCTCCCCTTCATTATCTCTTACCTGTTAGACGCCCCTTCGGGAGCGGAGCTGCAAGTCCGACCAGGGCGATTGAACGCCGGAGGGGGCGGTAGTATAATCCGAGCGAAGCGGTCGGGTTTTTGGAGGGTTCCATGTCCAGTTCCATTCGGATGATCATCGTTATCGGGCTGGTGGCGGCTCTGGTCCCGCTGTCGGCCCAGGTCACCACGGGCACGATTCTGGGCACGGTGCGCGATTCGACGGGCGCGGCCGTACCCGGGGCTCAGGTGACCATCACGGAAACCAACAAAGGCACTTCCTTGCAATTCGTCACCGACGACACCGGCTCTTACACCGCTCCGTTTCTGACGCCCGGGACGTATTCGGTGACTGTAGAAAAGGCGGGCTTCAGGCGCCAGGTGCGCTCGGGAATCGTGCTTCAGGTGGACCAGAGGGCGCGCGTGGACTTCACGCTCGAGGTCGGCCAGGTGACTGAGACGGTGGACGTAGTGGCTGCGGCGCCGCTGGTGCGTTCCGAGAGCGCCGAGCTGGGCGAGGTCATCGAGGAGCGCGCCATCCGCGAACTGCCCTTGAACGGTCGGCTGTTCACCCAGTTGGTCTATCTGGCCCCGGGCATCACGCCAGGGCAGAACGGCGAGAATCTCTCGGGGCAGAGCACGTTCAACCCGCGCGGTCCCTCGAACTTCAACGCGCTGGGCAGCCAGGCCAACGCCAACGCGTGGCTGGTTGACGGCATTGACAACAACGAGTACACGTTCAACACCGTCATCGTGATGCCCTCGCTCGAATCGGTGCGCGAGTTCAAGGTTCTGACCGGCGTTTACTCGGCGGAGTTCGGGCGCGGCGCAGGCGTGGTGTCGGTTTCCACCAAGTCCGGTACGAACGAGTTTCACGGCACTCTGTTCGAGTACCTGCGCAACGACAAGCTGGATGCACGGAATTACTTCAACGCCAAACCGCTTCAGAAACCGCCTTTCCGGCGGAATCAATTCGGCGTGGCCTTGAGCGGGCCGGTGTACCTGCCCGCGATCTACAATGGCCGGAACCGGACCTTCATTTTCGGCGATTATTTCGGAACGCGGGAAACGAAGGGTCTGACTTACGTCAACACGGTGCCGACGGCCAAGACCCGAATCGGTGACTTCAGCGAGTTCACGGATCCGCGCGGTACGCTGATCCGCATTTACGATCCGCTGACCACGCGGCGCAATCCCAACTACGACCCGACCAAGCCAGTAACCGTCGCCAACCCGCAGTTTCTGCGCGATCCCTTCTCCGGCAATATCATTCCGCCCAACCGCATTCACCCCGTGGGGCGCAACGTGGCCAGCATTTATCCGCTGCCCAACGCACCGGGTAACTTCAACAACTACACTTCGGCCGCGAACCGTGTCGTGGACGACAACGGCTTCAACATGCGGGTGGACCACAACTTCAGCGCCAAAGATACTTTCTTTGCCCGCTACAGCTTCCAGAATTACAAGCTGGACGCGCCGCAGGGACAGGCGCAATGCTGTCTGCCGACGCCGCCGGAAGCCAAACAGAAGTTCGACCTCGGACCCTACGTGGCCGGAATTCAAAATACGCGCCTGAGGACGCAGGGACTGGCCCTGAACGAGACCCATATTTTCCGCCCCAACCTGATCAACGAGTTTCGCACCGGCTTTGCGCGCACCACGCCGACCACGTATCAGTCGGACTACGGTCACAAGGCGGCCGAATCCCTGGGCATCCGCGGCATCAATGTCACGCATTTCGCCACCGGGTTGCCCAACATCAACGTGGCGGACTTTACCGGCTTGAGCGGCGGCCCCGCCTTTCTGCCTTGCAACCCGCGGGAGACCCACTATCAGGTTTCCGACAGCATCTTCTGGATGAAGAGCCGGCACCAGGTGAAGGTGGGCTATCACTACGTCCGCCGGCTCGTTTCCCCGTATACGAATACCGACACCCGCAGCACGCTGAACTTTGCCCGGAACTTCACCAACGATCCGGTCACCAATACGCAGGGGACCGGCCTGGCTACGCTACTGATCGGTTATTCGACGGGCGGTTCGCGCGGCTTCTTGCTGGAGCCTTACTACATGACGGTCCAGGATCAGGCCTGGTTCATCCAGGACGACTGGAAAGTCAACTCGCGGCTAACGTTGAACATCGGCGTGCGGCACGAAATCTACTGGCCGGAGCGGGAGATCCGGAACCGGCTCACGAATTTTGATTTCACCAACCTCCGGCTGGTCTATGCGGGCGAAGAAGGCATCTCGCGCAGCGTGGGCAAGAAGACGCACTACAAGAACTTCGGCCCGCGCTTCGGCTTCGCCTGGGATGTGTTCGGTTCGGGCAAGACGGTGGTGCGGGGCGGCTTTGGAATGAGCCACTTCCCGGAGCAGCCTTCGGCTTCCAACTTGCTGGGCCAGCAGGTCCCCTGGACCATTTCGCAGAACTTTACGCCGGAGACCAACCCCACGGACTGGTCGCGGGTGCCGACGATTGACAATCCTTTCCCGCCCATCGAGGTGGTCAAGCCGCGCACCACGGCGGAGCTGAACGCCGCCAACCCGCGCGTGCTCGGCCACAGTTGGGAGAACGAGACGCCGTATTTCGAGACCTGGACGCTGAACGTCGAGCGGCAACTCCACGAGACCCTGCTCTGGGAGGTGGCGTACGCAGGCAGCCGTGCGATCCACCTGGTGTTTGCTTACAACGCCAACGAAGTACAGCCCGGGCCGGGTTCGCTGGCTTCGCGGCGCCTGTTGCAGCCGCTTTCCAACGTGGCCAACATCATCCAGATTGACCCGCGCAATATGTCGGTCTATCACGGGCTGCAAACCAAGCTGGTCAAGCGCTATTCGCATGGCTTGCAGTTCCTGGTCAGTTACACCTTTGGCAAGAGCCTGGACTTCGGCGGCTCGGCGGCTTCGGGCGGCGGTCAGACCGGTGGACCGCAGACGATTACGAACATTCGCGCGGGTCGCGGGCCTTCCGGCTACGACGTGAAGCACCGTGGCGTGGTGAGCTACGTCTACGAGCTGCCCTTCGGTCGGAACAAGAAGTGGGTGAACCGCCCCGGCTGGGGCGAGAAGTTCGCCGGTGGCTGGCAGCTCAGCGGAATCACCACGCTGACGACCGGGCGTCCGTTCAACGTCGGTCTGGCGCAAGGCGTCAACAACGGCGCGCCGAGCTGGCCGGATCGCATCCGCCGCGGCACGCTGCCCAACCCCGACCCGTATTACTGGTTCGACGCCACCGCTTTTGTGGCGCCGCCTCCCAACACCTATGGCAACGTGGGGCGCGGCGTGCTTTATTCGCCCGGGCACGTGAACTTCGACGTCTCGCTGGTCAAGAACATTACTTTCGGCGAGCGCATGAGACTCCAGTTCCGGGCTGATGCGTTCAACCTCTTCAACACGCCGGCCTTCGGCTTCCCCAACGCCAACATCGGGTCGCCGACCGTCGGTCGCATCACTTCCACCCTGATCGGCATTGACAACCGTGACTTGCAGTTCGCTTTGAAGCTCGAGTTCTGAGCTTGAGCCGGCGCGGAGACCGGCAACGAGGGCCGCGCCGGCTCGTCCCACCCGCTAATACAATACGAGCTATGCAGCAACGCAGAGGCTTGGTCGTCTTCGCATTCCTGCTGTGCGCCTGGACGGGCTGGGCGCAGTTCCCTTACCAGAAGCCGCCCAAGGAAATCCTCGACGTGCTCCACGCGCCGCCGCCACCGATGGTTTCCGTCAGCCCCACGCGCGACGCGATGCTGCTGATGGACTGGGTGAGGTACCCGCCCATCCGCGAACTTGCCCAGCCCATGCTCAGGCTGGCCGGGCATCGCATCAACCCCAGAACGAATGGGCCGCACGCTCCCCGTTACTTCACTGCCTTCACCCTGGTGCGGCTGCCCGGCGGCCAGTCCGTCAAGATCGCACTGCCTGCGGGCATGCGCCTGAGCTCACCCGAATGGAGTCCTGACGGCAAGTATCTGGCGTTCTCCAACACCGCCAGCGACGGAATCGAGTTGTGGATCGCCGAGACGGCGACGGGCAAGGCGCGCAAGCTCCCCGGGGTCGTACTGAACGCAGCGGGCGACGACGGGTTCCGCTGGATGCCGGGCAGCCGGTCTCTGCTCGTGAGGCTGATTCCGGAAGGCCGCGGCAAGCCGCCCGAGCCGCCCGAAGCGCCCGTCGGCCCCACGATTCAGGAGTCCTACGGACGCGGTGCGCCCGTGTGGACCTTCCAGGATCTGTTGCGAAACCCGCATGACGCGGCGCTCTACGATTACTACTTCACTGCGCAGCTCGCGCTGGTGGATGTGGCCGGCGGCAAGCTGACCAGGATCGGCAAGCCGGCCATCTTTCAGACGGCGCTGCCCTCGCCTGACGGCTCGCTGTTTCTGATTGCCCGCGCGCACCGCCCGTATTCGTACTTGTACCCGGACCGCAATTTTCCGAAGGAAGTCGAGGTTTGGGACCGGCAGGGGAAGGTGATCTACAAACTGGCGAGCTTGCCGCTGGCGGACGCGGTGCCGACCGATGGCGTCCCTACGGGCCCGCGGCAGTACCACTGGCGGCCGAACGAACCGGCAACTCTGGTGTGGCTCGAGGCACTGGACGGTGGCGATCCACGGCGCAAGGTTCCGCATCGCGACCGCGTCATGATACTGCGGTCTCCCTTCCAAGGTCAGCCGATCGAAGTCCTGCGCACCGAGCAGCGGGCGATGAGGCTGGAGTGGGGCGAAAAAGGCGGCCTGTTGCTGGTGACCGACTATCAGCGGGAACGCCGCTGGGTGCGCACCTTCCTGCTCGACGCGGACCGTCCCTCGGAGGCCCCCCGCGTGCTCTGGAGCCGGGACATGCGCGATCGCTACGGCGACCCGGGGACTCCGTTGCTGCGCACCTTGCCCAACAGCTGCCGCGTCCTGCATCAGCACGGCAGCCAGGTCTTTTTGAGCGGCGCCGGCGCGACACCCGAAGGCGAGCGACCGTTTCTGGATCGGTTCGATCTGGTGACCGGGAAGACCGAGCGGCTGTTCCGGTCCGATGCGGATTGCTACGAAAGCGTGGTGGCGTTGCTGGATGAGGCCGGGACGCGCGTGCTGACGCGGCGGGAGAGCCCCAGCGAACCGCCCAATTATTACGTACGCACGCTGGGTGGAGTGGCGGCTGCGCCTGTGGCTTTGACGAAATTTACCGATCCGACGCCGCAGTTACGCACCATCCGCAAGCAGTTGGTTCGCTACAAGCGGGCCGACGGAGTGCCGCTATCCTTTACGCTGTACTTGCCGCCCGACTACAAGCCAGGGACGCGCCTGCCCACCATCGTCTGGGCCTACCCGCTCGAGTTCGACGATCCCGCGACGGCAGGGCAGGTCACCGGTTCGCCGCAGCGATTCACCATGTTCATGGGCGCATCGCACCTGTTCCTGCTGCTAGCCGGCTACGCCATTCTGGACGGGGCCTCGATGCCGGTGGTCGGCGATTTCCGCACGGTGAACGACACCTACATCGAGCAGATCGTTTCCAGCGCCAAGGCCGCGATTGACAAGGCGGTGGAGTTGGGCGTTACGGATCCGGATCGCGTGGGCGTGGGCGGGCACAGCTATGGCGCCTTCATGACGGCCAACCTGCTGGCCCATTCGGACCTTTTCCGCGCCGGCGTCGCTCGGAGCGGCGCGTACAATCGCACGCTGACACCGTTCGGCTTCCAGAGCGAGCGGCGCACGTTCTGGGAGGCGCCCGATCTGTACATGAAGGTCTCGCCGTGGGCTCACGCGCACAAGATCAACGAACCCTTGCTGCTGATTCACGGCGAGGCAGACAACAACCCGGGTACGTTCCCCATCCAGTCTGAGCGGATGTATCAGGCCATCCGCGGCAACGGCGGCCAGGTCCGCCTGGTGATGCTGCCGCACGAATCTCACGGTTACCTGGCGCGGGAGTCCATCGAGCACGTGCTCTGGGAAATGCTGAACTGGTTCGATAAGTACGTCAAGAACGCCTCGAGTCGCGGGGGCGGGACGCCGACATCCGCCGGTCGGTGAAGCGGACCGGCAGCACCGGTTGCAGGGCGAGGCGGTCTGTGCTATGCATAGACCTAAGCCGACATACGCAGTCCCCTGCGCGAGGGCCGCGAAGGCCGTAAGCATTTTAATTAAGCAGCTTTCATCAAGGGAGTGGCCGCATGGATACCGTCAATCGCAAGCTCATTCGTCCGTCCGTGGTCGAAGCCAAGGACCCGATGAATGCCCAGCGTCGCAATAATCATCCGAAAAAGACGCCGCCCCCCGAGCACACCAACGCCGAGAACTTTTACTACGTCAAGCAGATGCAGGCCAAGACTCCCATGGTGTTGGTGCTCCAGGATGGCGAGGAGATTCGTGGCACGATCGAGTGGTACGACAAGCTCTGCCTGAAGATCAAGCGGGAGGGCGAGCCCAATCTGCTGGTCTACAAGCCGGCGATCAAGTACATGTACAAAGCCAACCAGGTGAGCTGAGGTCTGCGCCGGCCGCTATTTGCGCATCTGCAAGCGGCGCTCCCTGCGGCGACCGGCTTCTTCGTAGCGTCGCTTTTCGTCCTCGGTTTCCGGGATGACCGGCGGTATGGGTGTTGGCCGGCCGGATTCGTCAATGGCGACGAAGGTCAGGTACGCCGAGCAGGTGTGTCGTTGCTCGCCCGTGAGCAGGTCCTCCACGAAGACTTTCACGCCCACTTCCATCGAGGTCCGGAAGACGCGGTTCACCGAAGAACGCAGGATCACGAGCTGTCCGATGCGTATGGGATGCAGGAAGCTCATGTAGTCTACCGAGGCCGTAACCACGGGACGCCGGGCATGACGCATGGCGGCGGTAGCGCCGGCGATGTCCACCAGGTGCATGATGCGCCCGCCCAGCAGGAACCCGAAGCGGTTGGCGTCGGTGGGCAGGGCGAGTTCGGCGTACTCGGAAGCGGATTCCCGGACCGGGCGTCCGGGCAAAGGGGTTTCCGGACGATCGTGCTCCTGCATAGGCCAGCTGTTTTTCAGCGACGATTGGGATACTGGGCATCGTCCTGCGGCTCGTTTTTGCGCCGCAGGTAACTTTCGGCGTACGCCTGGGCCTGCCGCTCGAGCATGCCGCCAGCGAGGCTGGCGCGGAAACGCCGCGTAGCGACCTCGTATTCGATGTCGCCGTACTCCATGGGGCTGCCGTTTTTCTCCACCACGTAGTAGATGCGCAGGATGTCTCCCTGGTCGGCGGTGACGCTGAACCGGACCATGTCGGGACCTTCCCCGGAGGGGAAGCGAGGGCAGCGGTTGCGCGGATAGCCGCGGTTGCACAATTCCCGCAGCATGTTCTCATCCGGCCTATACTCGCGCAGGGGATCCACACAGCACAGTCCAGCGTAAGGGTCGCCCAGCGGCAGCCGCGGCGGCCTGGGCCACGCCTTCTCGCTCAAACGCTCGACAGGGTAAAAGTAGGGACAAGCCATTCGTTGCCATCTTAACAAGCGGCCGGTGGGCCGAGGCGAGCTGATGGAAGCCGAGAGGACGGGAGTGCCGCCGCTCAGAAGGGCACGTCGTCGTCCGTGATTTCCTCGGGGAACGGTTCTTCAGGCGGCACAGCTTGAGGTTTGACCGGAGCGCGACCCGTGCCAGGCGCCGTCGTCTCCTCCGGCGAGGGCACATCCGGAGCTCGCGCTCCCAGCAGCACTACGTTCTGGGCCACGATCTCGGTGATGTAACGTTTCTGTCCGTCCCGGTCCTCGTAGGCGCGAGTCTGGATCCGGCCTTCCACGTAGACCTGCTGCCCCTTGGTCAGGTAGTTGGCCAGGTTTTCCTGCCGCCACAGCACGACGTTGTGCCACTCGGTTTCTTCCTTCCACTCGCCGGTCTGCGGATCCTTGTACCGGTAGTTCGTGGCCAGGGGGAAGGTGGTGCGGGCCACCTGTCCGGTGGTGTAGCGTGTCTCGGCGTCCTTGCCCAGGTGCCCGATGAGAATGACCTTGTTCACACTGCGAGATGCCATAGATCCTTGAACACTAGCATAGACCCAAAGCGCGCGGAACGCACGCCAACATCGGCGGTTGCGGGCACGGCTCCGGGGGTGGCGTCCCAGGGTTGCGACGCTGAGGCCCGCTCAGGCGGTTCCTGAACGCGCACAACGGGTCTATAATGATAACGACTCGTTGTCAAGGCGCCTGAACACGGCAAGCGTCTCGGCCGATAGGATCCTTGGCAGGACAGGCGCCGCCCGGAAGGGCAAAGGTGGCAGGCGTGTCGGCGGCGGCAAAGATCGCGGTTGCGCTGGCGCTGGGCTGGGCCGTGGCGACGGTGCCGTTGCCCGCGCAAATCATGCTCACCCCCAGTGGTCCGGCGGGCAACGTGCGGATCTTCAATACGGATCTGGCAGTCCTGAGCTTGCAAGAGCCGCGCAAAGACCTGCCCTGCGTCGTCATCCCGGTAAAGCCCGCCTTGGGATTTGACCTGCGGTTCCATGCCGGCTATGAGGTCAGCATTCCGCTCAAGGAGCTGGCCGGTTCGGAGAACCTCCTCACGATGATTTTCCGCGTCACGCCGGAGGAGCGGCCCGACGAGCCGGTTTACTTCATGCAGCGCGTTCGCGTGCCTCCGATCGAGCCGGATGCCAAGGGCGAGGCTTACTTGCAGGGCGCTTTCGACCTGGGCGAAGGCCGCTACCACGTGGACTGGCTGATGCGCGACCGCACCGAGCGCGTGTGCTCGTTTTATTGGGATGTGGAAGCCCGCCTTTCGCCCCGCGATCGCGATCTGGTGGTGGCGTTGCCTCCAAGCTCCGTGCAGCCTGCCGACGCGGAACCGTTCCGCGAAGAGCCCCCGGTGCCGCGCAGCCAGGATCAGCCCCCGCTGAACGTGAAGGTTCTCGTGAATTTCGCTCCGCAGAATGCGCGGGCGGCTACGCTTCAGCCGCTGGACATCGCGGCGCTGGTGGCCATTCTGCGCGGCATCGCCCGCGAGCCCCGGATCAGCAAGTTCTCGATCGTTGCCTTCAACTTGCAGGAACAAAGGATCCTTTACCGGCAGGAAGGGGCGGACCGCATTGACTTCCCGGCTTTGGGCGAGGCTCTGCGCTCGCTCAATCTGGGCACCATTGACCTGAAGCGGCTGGCGCAGAAGCATGGCGAGACCCAGTTCCTGACCGAGTTGATCCAGCGCGAAATCGCCAGCGAGGATCGTCCGGACGCGCTCATTTTCGCCGGTCCCAAAGTGATGCTCGAGGAGAACGTGCCGGTGGAGGCCCTTCGCGAGGTGGGCGACGTCGAGTATCCCGTCTTTTACATGAACTACAATCTCAACCCCCAGGCCAACCCGTGGCGTGACGCGATCGGGCGCGCGGTGCGCTTTTTCCGGGGTTACGAATACACCATCACGCGGCCACGGGATCTGTGGGTGGCATTGAATGACGTCATCGCGCGCGCCTTGCATTTCAAGAATTCGCGCAAGGCGACAGGGAGCGGTTCGCAATGACATCGGTGCGCAGCGTCGGGGGTTTGTTGCTCCTTGCGGCGCTGGCCTGGCCCGCCTCCTGGCAACTGCACAAGATCCGGCAGTTCCGCCAGCAGAGTCTGGCGCCGTTCGTGCCCTCGCCTCATGCCGTGGTCGAGAAGATGCTCGAGGCTGCGGCGATCAAGCCCGGAGAAACGGTGTACGACCTGGGCTGCGGAGACGGACGCATTCTGATCACGGCCGTGCGCAAGTACCGGGCCCGCGGGGTCTGCGTCGAGCTGTCGCCCGATCTGGTGCGGAAGACGCGCGAGGAGATCCGGCGTTTGGGCCTGGAGGACCGCATTCAGGTCATCGAGGGCAATCTGCTCGATGCGGACCTGCGGCAGGCCGACGTTGTCACACTCTATCTGCTGACGAGTTCCAACGAGATTCTCAAGCCCAAGCTGGAATCTTCCCTGCGCCGCGGCGCCCGGGTGGTGTCACACGACTTCATCATCCCTGGCTGGGAGGCGGCGCGGGTCGAGAAAGTACAGGCCAGCGGACGAACCCACACCATCTACGTCTACACGATGCCGCCCAAGAAGCACTGACCGGGCGGGGGATCACCAACGCTTGAGTCCCTTGTGGGCGATATCGCGGCGGTAGTGCATGCCTTCGAAGTGGATGGCGCGTACCGCCGCGTAGGCGCGCTGGATGGCGCCGGGCAGATCGGGTGCGGATGCGGTGACGCCGAGAACGCGGCCGCCCGCGGTGACGAGCCCCTGATCCGTGCGGCGCGTGCCCGCATGAAAGACGACGGCGCCCATAGCTTCTGCCTCTTCGATGCCGGTGATGGGCAGGCCGGTCCGCGGCGGACCAGGGTAGCCTTCTGAGGCGAGGACCACGCACACCGAGCATTGCCCGTTCCAGCGCAACAGGGATTCGTCCAGCGAACCACGGGCCGAGGCTACCAGAGCTTCTGCCAGATCCCCTTCCAGGGTGTGCATGAGCGGCTGGGCTTCCGGATCCCCCATGCGCACGTTGAACTCGAGGACTTTGGGGCCCTCGGCCGTCATCATCAGGCCGGCATAGAGGAAACCGGTGAAAGGTGCGCCTTCGGCCGCCATGCCCTCGATGGCCGGCAGGATGATGCGTTCGAGCACCTGGCGCCGCTCTTCGGGAGTGAGGATGCGACCGTCACAGTAGGCGCCCATGCCGCCCGTATTCGGGCCGGTATCGCCGTCACCCACCGGCTTGTGATCCTGCGTGCATTCGAAGCTGAACACCCGCCGGCCATCGGTGAGAACGATGAAGCTGGCCTCTTCGCCTTGGAGGCATTCCTCGATCACGAGACGCGAGCCTGCCGGCCCCACCAGCCTGCCCGAGAGCAAGGCAGTCGCGGCCTCCTCGGCCTGTTCGGCGGTGCGTGCGACTACGACGCCTTTGCCCGCCGCCAGACCGTCGGCCTTCAAAACCACGGGAACCCCGAAATGTTTCAGTGCCTCGCGAGCTTCCGCTTCGCTGGCCGCCACGCGGAACTCCGCCGTGGGAATCCCGGCACGCTTCATGAATTGCTTGGCGAAGATCTTGCTGCCTTCCAGTTGCGCCGCCTGCCGGCTGGGACCGATCAGCACTCGCCCGGCCGCACGAAAACAATCCGCCACGCCCGCCACCAGCGGCGCTTCCGGCCCGACCACGGTCAGATCGGCGTCCACGGATTCGGCCACGCGGAGCCAGTCTTCCGGCGTTCCATCGCCGGCCGGCACGCAGGTGGCTACCGACGCAATTCCCGGATTGCCCGGTGATGCGAACAAAGCCTTGACGGAGGGGCAGCGGGCGAGCCGCCAGCAAAGGGCATGCTCGCGTCCGCCGCTGCCGATCACCAGCACACGCACGACGCGAACTCCTGCACGAGGATGATCAACATCAACCCCAGATTGTAAAACGAGCCGCAGCCGCACGCGCCGCGCCCGTAGCGCTCGCTAGAATTGAAGGAAAGGGCCTTGGGGGAGATGCAAGCCCGCAAGTACGATGTGCTGGTGGTTGGCGCCGGTCATGCCGGCTGCGAAGCCGCCCACGCGTGCGCGCGCATGGGTCTGAAGACCGGGCTGATCAGCATGAACCTCGATCTGATCGCCCAGATGTCCTGCAATCCGGCGGTGGGCGGCATTGCCAAGGGTCACTTGGTGCGCGAGGTGGATGCGCTCGGTGGCCTGATGGGGCTGGTCACGGACGCCGTCGGCATCCAGTTCCGGCTGCTCAACACGAGCCGGGGACCGGCGGTCTGGTCGCCGCGCGCGCAGTGCGACAAGAAGCGCTACCGCATACGCATGCGGGAGATGCTCGAGCAGCAGCGCGACCTGCGCATCCTGCAGGCCGAGGTAGCGGAGCTGGTGATCCTGCCCGGACCGCCGAGGCGGGTGGGCGGCGTGCGCTTGCGCGACGGGCGCGTGCTTGAAGCCGAAGCGGTGGTGCTGGCTACGGGAACGTTCCTCAATGGTCTGGCACACGTCGGTGAGGTAACCTACACCTGCGGGCGCAACGGCGAGCCTGCCTCCGAGCTGCTGGCCAATCAGCTCCGCAGCCTGGGCTTCCGCTGGATCCGGCTCAAGACCGGCACGCCCCCGCGTCTGGACGGGCGAACGATTGACTGGTCGGCGTTCGAGCCCCAATACGGCGATCCGGAACCCACCCCATTTTCGTTTTTGACCGAGCGCATTGATCGTCCCCAAGTCCCCTGCTACATCGCTTACACCACGGAAGAGACGCGCCGCGTGATTCTGGCCAATCTCGGGCGTTCTCCGCTTTATAGCGGCCGCATTCGCGGCATCGGCGCGCGGTACTGCCCGTCGCTGGAGGACAAGTTCGTCAAGTTCCCCGACAAGGAACGCCATCAGATCTTCATCGAGCCGGAAGGACTCGACACGTACGAGGTCTACCTGAACGGCATGTCCACGAGCATGCCCATTGACGTGCAAGAGGCGATGGTGGCCTCGATCCCGGGCCTGGAAAAGGCCGAAATGATCCGTCCCGGCTACGCCATCGAGTACGATGCGCTGGATCCTCGCGAGCTTTGGCACAGCCTCGAATCCAAAGCCGTGCAGGGGCTCTTCCTGGCCGGGCAAATCAACGGAACTTCCGGCTACGAGGAGGCCGCATGCCAGGGAATCATCGCCGGCATCAACGCGGCGCGGCGCGTGGGTGGGCTGGATCCGATCATCCTCTCGCGCACGGAAGCCTACACCGGGATTCTGATTGATGATCTGGTGACCAAGGGCGTGGACGAACCTTACCGCATGTTTACATCGCGCGCCGAGTATCGGCTGCACCTGCGAATTGACAACGCGGACGAACGGCTCACTCCGCTGGGTCGCAAGGCCGGCCTGGTGAGCGAGGAACGCTGGAATCTTTACCTCAAAAAACGCGCGCAGCGCGAGCGGCTCAGTGAACTGCTGGCCCGCACCCGGCTGGATCCGCAGAACTTCCCGAATCTGCCTTCCCTCAATGGCGACCGCCCGACCGCCGCGCAATGGTTGAAGCGACCGGAAGCGCGGATCGCTTGGCTGGAGCCGTGGATCCGGCAAGTCCTCGGGGAAGAACCTGTGCGAGGCCTGCTGACCAGCCTGGAGACCGAGATCAAGTATGAGGGCTACATCGCCCAGCAACAGCGGCAGATCGAGCGGCTCAAGCAGGCCGAGGCCCGAACCATCCCCGAGGATTTCCGCTTCCTTGGTTTGCCCGGTCTGTCGCGCGAGATCTGCGAAAAGCTCGAGCGCGTGCGGCCACGGACGCTGGGGCAGGCCGCACGAATCCCTGGAGTCACGCCCGCGGCGATCGCCGTACTGGATGTTTACCTGACTCTGGGAAGCCGGGGCGCGGAGACGACCGTCTCGGACAACTGAGATTTCCGACTCAGCGTACGACCCCTTCCAGCGGGCTACTAGCGCTGGCGTAAAGTCTCTTGGGGATGCGGCCCGCCAGGTACGCCAGGCGTCCGGCTTCGATGGCGTGCCTCATGGCCAGTGCCATCTTGACGGGATCCTGCGCACAGGCGATGGCAGTATTCAGCAGAACGCCGTCGTAGCCCAGCTCCATGGCCTGAGTCACATCGGATGCCGTTCCTACGCCGGCGTCCACGATGAGAGGAACTTCCGTGATCATCTCCCGGAGAATGCGCAGGTTGGTCCAGTTTTGAATACCCAGGCCGGACCCGATGGGCGCCGCCAACGGCATCACGGCCGCGGCGCCGGCGTCCACGAGCTTGCGAGCGTTCACCAGGTCGTCGTTGGTGTAGGGCAGCACGACGAACCCTTCCTTGACCAATACCCGGGTGGCCTGGAGCAGACCCTCGTTGTCGGGGAAGAGCGTCTTCTCGTCGCCGATGACCTCCAGCTTGATCCAGTTCGACAGCCCCAGCTCGCGCGCCAGCCGCGCCGTTCGTATGGCTTCCTCAGCCGTGTAGCAGCCCGCGGTGTTGGGAAGGATAAAGTACTTGTTGCGATCTATGTAATCGAGAAGCGACTCGCGACTTTTGTCCGTGAGGTTGACCCGGCGAACGGCGACGGTGACCATCTCGGTTCCGCTGGCCTCGTGGCAGCGGACCATCTCCTCGAAGCTCCGGTATTTGCCGGTGCCCACGATGAGCCGGGACCGGAATTCTCGCCCCGCTATCCTGAGTGGATCATCCATAGATCCCATTGTAGCCTTCAGGGCTTAACGGACCCCGCCCCGGCGTCCGAAAAGAAGAACGGGGTGCTGGTGTGCGGAGGCGTCGCTGGGCTGCCTGGGTCAGGTGGTTGGCGGGCGTGGTGGTATTGATTCTGGCCGGCGCGCTCGCGTTGGATATGGCGCGGCTGTGGGCGGTGCGCAGTGAGCTCCGGGTTTTCACGGAGGCGCTAGCTTTGGCCGCGGCTCGCGAGCTGGACGGGACGCACCATGGAATCGAACGCGCTCGCGCCGTGGTCCTCCAACAACGGCTTTCGACGGTGGCGGCGATGCTGGTTCAGCGGGCCGAAGCCGAATTTGCCGAGTCTGCGGAAGGTCCCTGGAAGCAGCAGCCGGAACCCGACTGCCGTTGCGGGTATGTGCGGGTGCGCACGCTGGCGCGGGTCCCTTCGATCGGGCTGGCGCCGCTGGGAAGAACGACTGCCGGCGCCGTGATCACTTCAGCCGTGGGGGCCATGAGTGCGGTAAGTGGTGTAGCCGCGGGCGCCCAGACTGCATCTGAGAAAAGGGTGGGTGATTTTACGCACCCATAACCGTTGCGGCTATAATGAAAGGTACTCCCGCTCCATGGCCAAGCTGCTTCCCCAGTGGCAGAGTGCGAAAATTCTGGAGGCGGTCTTCGATCAGCTCTCTGATGCCCTGATCATTTACGACCGCGATTTGAAAATTACGGGAGTCAACCGCGCGGCCGAACGTCTGATCGGCTTGACGGCCGCGGAAATGGTCGGGCGCGACTGTCGGGATGTCTTCCGGTGCAGCGCCTGCGAAAACACGTGCGGCTTACTGGAGGGATTGCACGACACCACTCCTCACGGCGCCGTGCGGCTGCGCACAGATGACGGGCGGGAGCGGCTGGTGCTGGTGCGCACGACCCCGCTTCTGGATGAGCAGGGCAATCTGCAGGGAGCGGTCGCCACGGTCAAGGACGTGACCGACGAGGTGGCGCCCATGAAGCGGGAGGTGATCGCCGAATCGCCCGCCATGCGCGAAGTGATCAACTTTGTGCGCAAGGTGGCGGTGAGTGAGGCGACTACGATCCTGCTGGAAGGCGAAAACGGGACAGGCAAGGATCTCATCGCCAAGACGCTTCACTACGAAAGCCCCCGGCAGGCCGAGCCCTTCATCGCGATTAACTGCGCGGCCATCCCTGAGACGCTGCTGGAAAGCGAATTGTTCGGTTACGAAAAAGGCGCCTTCACCGACGCCCGCGCCCAGAAGCGCGGCCTGTTCGAGCTGGCGGACGGCGGCACTCTGTTTCTGGACGAAATCGGAGAGATCCCGCTTACGCTCCAGGCGAAATTGCTGCGGGTGCTCGAAGAACAGAGTTTCCGCAGGCTGGGAGGCCTCAAGGATATCCGCGTGGACGTGCGCTTCATCGCCGCCACCAACAAGAACCTGCGCGAGGCTGTGCGGGAGGGCGCTTTCCGCCAGGACCTTTATTTCCGGTTGAACGTGATTCAGATCGTGATCCCGCCGCTGCGCGAACGCAAGGAAGACATCTTGCCATTGGTGGAGTTCTTCATTGATCACTACAACCGCAAGTTCAAGCGACACATTCAGGGCGTGACCCCGGAGGCAGCCGAGCTGCTGCTGGCCCATGACTGGCCGGGCAACGTACGCGAGCTGCGCAATGCCATCGAGCGGGCGATGATCCTGGAGGAAGGCACCCACATCACACCGGCGAGCCTGCCGATCGCCATCAGCAAGTCGGAGCCGGCGGTAGCCCGCCCGGTGCTGGCAGCGCGGGAGATTCCCGACGAGGAAATGTCCCTGGCCGAGAACGAGAAGCAATTGCTGATCCGGGCGCTGGAGAAAACCAACGGCAATCAGACGCAGGCGGCGAGGCTGCTGAAGATCACCCGCGACACGCTTCGCTACAAGATGAAGAAGTACGGCCTGCGATACGCCCGGTGAGGGGCGGGCGGGCTGTGTTATACTGAGGTTTTCGTCTGGCAGGCGGCAGGGCGGAACCACCTGCGGCCGGGGATCATTTTTATGCCCAAGCTGAAGACGCACAAGGGAGCCTCCAAGCGTTTCCACAAGACCGGCACCGGCAAGATCATGCGGCGCCACGCGTTCGCGCGACACCTGCTGACTGGCAAGAGCCGGGCGCGCAAGCGCCGTCTGAGCCAGGATGTGGTCGTTGAGGGCGCCAACCGGGACGCTCTCAAGCGCATGCTTCCTTACTGAGCCGCAGTCCGGCCTGCCCTGAGCGGTCGCCGGCAAGGCGGCCCGCCAGCCGAGTGCGGACGGTGCGCAGGGCACGTGCCCGATCCGCCTCGTAATTCCCTCGAAGGATCGAGCCAAAGGAGGAAATCGTGCCGCGAGTCAAACGAGGTCCCAAACGGCGCAGAGCCCGGCGCAAGGTGCTCAAAGCCGCCAAGGGTCAGTTCCTCACCAAGAGCAAGCTGCATCGCGCGGCGAAACTGGCAGTCCAGAGAGCGCTGCGCTACGCCTATCATGGCCGGCGCCTGCGCAAGCGCGACTTCCGCAGTCTATGGATCACGCGCATCAATGCGGCTTGCCGGCAACTGGGCGTCTCCTACAGCAAGTTCATTGGCGCCCTGAAGGCAGCGGGTGTAGAGTTGAACCGCAAGATGCTGGCTGAGCTGGCGGTTACCGACGAGGCCGCCTTTCGGTCTCTGGTGGACAAAGCCAAAGCGCAACTGGCCAAGGCATGAGTACGACACCGTCCACGGCGTCCGATGCTATCTCGCTGGACGCGCTGGAAGAGCGCATCCGCCAGACCGTCGAACTGGTGGCGCGACTGCGGCAGGAAAAGCAGGCTGCGCTCGCCGAGCGGGATGCTGCCCTGCGCGAGGCGGCGCAGCAGAAACAGCGGGCCGACAAGCTGGCCGAGGAATTGGAAGCCCTGCGCGAGGAGCGGCGCCAGGTCCGGGCTCGCATTGAGAAGCTGCTCGGTCAGATTGACGCGCTCTCGAACGGTTGACGGGTAAGCCATGCCGGACGGGCCGTCCGCCAAGCGCCCCGTTCGCGTCACCATCCTCGATCAAACCTATACGGTGCTCACTGCTGCGGATGAACGCGAGGTGCAGGAGCTGGCGGAGACGGTCAATGAGCTCATGATGACCATCGCCGCCCACTCCCCCAAATCCGACAACCTGCGGGTGGCCGTGCTTGCCTGTCTCCATCTGGCCGACCGGCTGCGCGCGCTGGAACGGGAACTGGATGAGTTCCGGCGTCGCGTGGATCAGAAGACCAGGACTTTCGGGCTGCTCCTCGAGGAACTGATCCGCTCGGATCGCCCGAGCTGAGGCTCTTCAAATTCAGGACATCCGGGGCTGGAATAGCTATTGCGTTCCCCGCGTCTTCTGGATTATCTTTGGGATGAATTGCGCAGGCGGGTTGCCTCCTGCGCGGAGTCCGTTTTGAGGGTGTCCCCGGCCGCTGGCCGCGGGACAGGCAAGGGCAGTTCAACCCGCCCCGGCTTTGGGCCGGAGGCGGCCAAGAGACATGACCATGGGGAACGACACTCTCACCATCATTGACAATCGCACCAATACCACTTACACGATCCCGATCAAGGACGGCGCCATCCGGGCCATGGACTTGCGTCAGATCAAGACCGGCCCGGATGACTTCGGCCTGATGAGCTACGATCCGGCTTTCATGAACACGGCCTCGTGCCGCAGCGCGATCACCTTCATTGACGGCGATCGCGGCATCCTCCGATACCGCGGTTACCCGATCGAGCAACTGGCCGAGAACTGCCGGTTCCTCGAGGTGGCTTACCTGATTCTGAACGGGGAACTGCCCACCGCGCAGCAACTGGCGCAGTTCGAGGCCGAAATCAAGGCCGAACTGGCTGTGCCGGAGAACATCAAGCGGATCATCGAAGGCTTCCGTTACGACGCCCATCCGATGGCGGTGCTTTGCAGCACGCTGGCGGCGCTGTCCACCTTCTATCCGGACGCCAAGAAGGTGCGCGATCCGCAGAACCGTCGCAAGCAGATCATCCGCCTGATCGCCAAGGTGCCGACCCTGGCCGCCTATCATTACCGTTACAGCCGCGGCCTGCCCTACGTGGACCCGGATCCGACGCTCAGCTATACCGGGAATTTCATGAAGATGCTCTGGAAGGGTCTGGAGCCCACCTACGAAGTCAACCCCGTGATCGAGCGGGCCCTGGACATCCTGTTCATTCTCCACGCCGATCACGAGCAGAATTGCAGCGCCAACGCCATGCGAAGCGTCGGCAGCTCGGAGGCCGATCCCTATGTGTCGGCGGCGGCCGCGACTGCTGCCCTGTTCGGCCCTCTACACGGCGGCGCCAACGAGCAAGTGCTGAGAATGCTCGACGAGATCGGCTCGGTGGAGAACATTCCGGCCTTCATCGAGGATGTCAAGAACCGCAAGCGCCTGTTAATGGGCTTCGGCCACCGCATTTACAAGAATTATGATCCGCGGGCCCGCATCATCAAGCAGACCGCGGATCGGGTCTTCCAGGTCACCGGGCGCAATCCCAAGCTGGATATCGCCCTGGAGCTGGAGCGCATCGCTTTGTCCGACGAGTATTTCATCTCGCGCAAGCTCTATCCCAACGTGGACTTCTACTCGGGGATCATCTATCAGGCTCTGGGCTTCCAGCCCGAGATCTTCACCGTGCTGTTCGCCATTCCGCGCATGACGGGCTGGTGCGCCCAGTGGGACGAGCTTATGGGAGACCCCGAGCAGAAGATCGCGCGGCCGCGGCAGATTTACATTGGCCATGGACACAGGGACTTCGTGCCCATGGACAAGCGCGGCTGAGATGCTGAGGGAACAGGTTCGGCAGCGGGGCCGCTCCCCGGCGGGAGCGGCCCTTTTTTAGTCCTTCTCCCGACTCTGCTGCTGGACGAAGCTCAGGATATCGAAGCGGCGCACGCTGCGGCCCGGGAAGAAGCTGTTGACCGCGTCAAGTTCGTCGTCGAAAATCTCGAAGACGGTTTCCAGCTTGGTGAAAACGATCAACTCGATGTTGCGCCGGCTGAGGTTGAGCAGCTTGAGCGTGCCGCCGGCCTTGCGCAGGGTGGTGTAGCCCATCACCAAGGCGCCGAGGCCGGTGCTGTCTATGTAGTCCACTTTCTCCAGATTGAGGATGATGCGGTTATGGCCGCCCTCGGCCAATCGCCGCAGCGTATCGCGAAGCAGGCTGGCCTCCTCGCCCGCGGTGATCCTGCCTTCCAAATCCAGGATGACGATCCCCTCGCGCTCGCGCTCGTGAATTTCCAGGGCCATGAAAGGAACTCTCGCCGGCGCGATCAAACCGGGACCGTCTTGCCCGCCGGCTTTTCGCCCGCATCAATCATGTAGCCGATGCCGCGGACGGTGCGGATGAGTTTCTGGGGATAGCGGTCGTCAATCTTGCTGCGCAGGTGACGGATGTAGACGTCCACGATGTTGGTCAGCCCGTCGTAGTCCATCTCCCAGACGTGCTCGACGATGGCCGTGCGCGTGAGGGGCTTGCCGGCGTTGCGCATCAGGAACTCGAGAATGGCAAACTCTTTGGGCGCCAGCTCGATGGGCTGGCCGGCGCGGCTGACCTTCCGGCGCATGACGTCCATGACCAGATCGCCCACCTGCAAGCGCTCCCGCAAGGGCTGGCCGCGCCGGAGCAGGGCGCGCACGCGGGCCAGCAGCTCGTTGAAAGAAAAGGGCTTGCTGAGGTAATCGTCGGCTCCGCGCTCCAGCCCCTTCACCCGGTCCTCCACGGCGCCGAGAGCGCTGAGAATCAGAATGGGCGGGCAGAGCTTGCGATTGCGGAGCCGTTCGAGAACCTGAAGGCCGTCCATGTCGGGCAAGAGGAGGTCCAGGATGATGAGGTCGTAGTCGTGAGTCTGGAACATTTCCAGACCGCGGGACCCCTCGCCCACGAAGTCCACTTCGAAGCCCGCGTTTTGCAATCCGCGGGCGATGAGCTCGGCAATGCGTTTTTCGTCTTCGATCAGCAGGATCCGCGCCGCCATAGCACCCTTCCCGGAGAGCGGCTCTGGGGCGATCCGGGCGTCTCCATCCCTAGGCAAAGATACCATGAATCGCAGCCTGCCGCCGCCATTTGTGGTCCCGCATGCGGCAAAAAGCGCCAGCGCGCCTTTACTTTCTAGAATACCAAGCTTTCGTACCCGCCGGCGTCTAAAGTTTTACCCCGGTACGACGATTTTCTCAAGGGCGGATGAGTTCAGATTTCGGCTCGCGGGCGCCCTTCGCCGGTCGGGCGTCTCGGCGCGGCTCCGGCACAGCGCAGCTCCGAGAAGTCCTCGAAGCGCACCGCGCCTGGCTGGAGAAGCTCCCCGAAGGCAAACGCGCCAGCTTGACCGCGTGGGCCCTGAACGAGGCGCAGCTAGAAGGCGCTGGACTGCGAGGGGCGCTCCTGCGGGGCTGCAGCTTCCTGGAGGCCAAACTCAGTAAAGCCGACCTGAGTCAGTGCGTGATGATCCGCTGCGATTTCAGCCAGGCGGTGCTCGCCGGCGCCGACCTGAGCGGAGCGGAACTGAAATCCTGCGCCTTTGACGCCTGCTTGCTTTCGGAGAGCAACCTCATCGAAGTGCGCGCTTACGGCTGTCGTTTTTCTCGCGCCTTGCTGCGGGAAGCCAGGATGATGGAGGGCCAATTTCAGGAATGCAATTTCACGGGTGCAGTCCTCAGCGGCGCCAGCTTGCACTACGCCAGCCTGGGCAGCAGCGATTTCAGCGAAGCCGACCTGGAGGGCGCCTTGCTCTATCACGCGTCCGCCACCGGCGCCCGTTTCGTCGCCGCGCGCATGGCCAGGGCAAATTTCGCCGCCGCCCGGCTTCAGGCCTGCGACTTCCGTCACGCGCAGTTGCTGGCTGCTCGCTTCAACGGCGCCGATCTCAGCCAGAGTTGTTTTGCCCGGGCGACGCTCGAGGATTGCGATTTTCGCGAGGCTCGCCTCCGCGGGGCGGACTTTTGGGGGGCTTCGCTGGAAAATGCCCGCTTCGAGGAGGCCGATCTGATGGCCGCCGATTTCCGTGGCGCGAACCTGCGCGGCGCCCGCGGCTTGACGGCGACGCAATTGCTCCGGGCGCGCACGGACGAAACCACCATCCTGCCCAACGGCAAGCGCGGCGCCTACCTGAAAGGCTCGGGAGCGGAGCGCCCGCTTTCGGGCTCCGCTCGGCCTTTCCCGTAACCGCGCCCTCGGTCAGTTTCCGAGGCCGTTCCCGGTCACCAAAGCCCTCCCGGGGCGCAGTTGACGCCGTCAGCAGGCTTCGTATAGGCTGTGATTTTTGCACTTTCCTAATCTTGCTTGGAAAGGAGGTTCCGTGACGAGGCAAAGGCTCGTAATTTTTGCGTCGTGGCTGTTTCTGGCCTGCCTTGCCTGGTCACAGGTCGCTACCGGCTCTCTGCAAGGGACGGTGACGGATCCCACGGGCGCAGCGGTTCCCGCCGCCAAAGTGATGGCCCGGCACGAACCCACGCAGCAGCAGTTCGAGACCGTGACCACCGATGCGGGCTTGTTCGTGTTCCCCAGCTTGCCTGTGGGGCCGTACACGTTGACGGTCGAGAAGACCGGCTTCAAGCGGGCCACGCAGAGCAACATCGAAATCCGCGTGGCGCAGCGGCAAATCGTGGACCTGCGCCTGGAGCTCGGCGACGTCGTGCAAACGGTGGAAGTGCGGGAGGCGATCGTCTTGCTGGAGACCCAGACCCCGGAGCGCGGCCAGAACTTTTCGCGCCGATTCATGGAGACGCTGCCGCTGTTCACGGGCGGGATCCGCAACCCTGAGGCTTTCGTCACCTACATGCCGGGCGTCAACACCGGCTACGGGGAAACTTCGATTGCGGGTTCGGGCGGTCGCGCCAAGGAGGTTCTGCTGGACGGCGCCAGCCAGACCATTCCCGAGTCGGGCGGCGTGGTCTTCAACTTCCCGGCTTCCGAGCAGTTCGGCGAGTTCAAGCTGATCACCTCCAACTACAATGCCGAATACGGACGCTTCGGTGGCGGCGTCGAGGTGTTCATCACGCGCTCGGGCACCAACGAGTTGCACGGCGGCGCTTTCCTGAACATGCGCCGGGATATCTGGAACGCGGCCGGCTACAACGTCAACCGCGTCGTCGGACGACCGAAGGGTTACCGACCGAAGGAGCGCTTCAACGAGGTGGGCGGCGTCATCGGCGGACCCATCTGGCTACCCCGGCTCTACGACGGGCGCAACCGTACGTTCTGGTTCTTCACCATCGCCAAGGATCTGCGCCCGGCCTCCATCAGCCAGTCCGTGGCCACTCTGCCCACGCCTCGCATGAAGCAGGGCGATTTCAACGACGTGGCGCAGTTGATTTACGATCCGTTGACCACGGCAGGCAACACCCGGCAACCGTTCCCCGGCAAGATCATTCCCCGGAGCCGCTGGAGCCGCGTATCCCAGAACGTGGTGCCCCTGGTTCCCGATGCCAACCTGCCCACGCTCACGGGCAACTACCAGTTCACCAACCAGCAGGTGATCAACGACACGCATTGGAGCCTGAAGTTCGACCATGCTGTGAGCCCCAACAATCGCTTCGCTTACTACATGAGCCGGCAGAACCAGGACGTGCAGAATACCTTTACGTTCCCGGGGCCGTTGGGCACCGGGCTGGGATCGAACACCCAGCGACCTGAGAACTACCGTCTCAATCACGACCTGGTGATCAGCCCCACCGTGTTGCTGCACTCAACCTTCGGCTTCACGCGCCAGCAGCAAGGCTGGGACAATCCGGCGCAAAAAGGCTGGGGCTCGAAGATCGGGCTGCCGCTGTCGGGTCTCTCCGACGCGTTCCCGGTGGTGCAATTCACCGGTGCAGACGGGTTGAGCGCCTGGGGCGTGCAAGACGGGAAGGTCTCCAACGGCACCCAATTCAACTGGACGTTCCACTTCGTGCAATCGCTCTCCGTCATCCGGGGCAAGCACGAGATCAAGATGGGATGGGATTTCCGCCGCCTGCGGACCTTCTCGGATCCACCCGATCTGGCCGGCACCAATGGACGCTACGTCTTCGCGCGGTCCCAGACCGCATCACCCACGGCGATCGCCACCACCGGCCACGCGTTTGCGAGCCTGCTGCTTGGCGCGGTGGATCAGGCCGCCATGACGCCGCTGCCGGTCATCCCGGGAGAAGCGCGGTACGGTTATCAGGCGGTCTACTGCCAGGACAACTGGAAGGTCACCCCGCGCCTGACCCTCACTCTGGGCATGCGCTACGAAGTGCCGGAAGGCTGGTACGAGAAGGACGGCAACTACTCCCACGTGGACTTGACCAAGCCTAACCCCGCGGCGGGCGGGCTGCCCGGAGCGCTCGTCTTTGCCGGCTTCGGCGCCGGACGCATCGGCAAGAAGCGTTTCTATCCCACCGACTACGGCGACTTCGGGCCGCGCATCGGCTTCGCCTATCGGATCCTGGACAAGACCGTGCTGCGGGGCGGCTACGGCATCTATTACCAGACGCTGGGCAACGGCGGCTGCGGCTGCCGTGTGGGCTTCGGCGCTTACTACGGCGTCACTTGGAATTCCGACGGGTTGAACCCGGTGCTCAACTGGGACAACGGGATTCCGCTGCCGCCCAACTTCCAGCCGCCACCGTTCCTGGATCCCAGCTACGGGAATTTCCAGGATGTGGATGTCATGGGGCCGACGTTCGGGCTGGCGCCCCGTATCCATAACTGGAGCTTCAACATCCAGCATGAGTATAAGAATTTCCTCTTCGATATCGCCTATGTGGGCAACCGCGGCAGCCGCCTGAACTCTTCGATCGAGCTCAACCAGTTGCCCGTGAGCCGGCTCTCGCTGGGCAGCCTGTTGCAGAAACGCATCACGGATCCCGAGGTAGTCGCGGCTGGCTTCCGCAAGCCCTTCCCCAACTTCCCGGACAACTACACGCTGGCTCAGGCGCTGCGCCCGTATCCTCAGTACTTCGGCGTGATCTCGCGCAACGCGGGCGTGGGCCGCAACTGGTACGACTCGCTCCAGGTGAAGGTGGAGCGCCGCTTCGGCGACTGGCAGATGATGGCGGCTTACACCTGGTCCAAGAGCCTTGCTCTGGCGCATTACCGGCAAGTGTTCACGCAGGCGCAGGTCTGGGCGCAGGATAACTACAACATCCGCGACATGAAGTCGTACCTGCACTTCGACCAGCCGCACGTGCTGAACATTCTCAACAGCTACGACCTGCCCATCGGTCGGGGCAAGCGCTTCCTGAACGTGCAGAGCCGCTGGCTGGATCTGATTGTCGGGCACTGGACGATCGCGGCGGCCCAGCGCTATTACAGCGGCAACCTGATCAAAGTGGAGGCACCGAACACGCTGGGTTCGGGCGTGCTGTTCACGCGTTTCAAGAAGGCCAACGTGACCGGCAACCCGATCCGCACGGGCGTCAGCCGCACGTCGCTCGATCCCGACAATCCCAACGTTCGCTGGTTCAATTCCGGCGACCGCTCGCCGTTCGCGCTGCCTGGGCAGTTCCAGTTGGGCAATGCGGCCATTTTCTACGGCGACTTCCGCAACCCGCCTATTCTGAGCGAGAACGTTTCCATCCAGAAACGTTTCAAGTTCACCTACGCCGGCGACCGCTCGGTTGACCTGGTCTACCGCGCCGACGCCTTCAACCTGTTCAACCGGACCTGCTTCGGCGGCGTGGTGGGCACGGTGGGCAACGCCAACTTCGGGCGGCCCACGGCGCCCCAGCTCAGCCCGCGCATCATCACCATGGGCCTGCGGCTGGACTTCTAGGGGGTTACGGTTTTCAGGGGCGGCCGCGACTCGCGGCCGCCCTTTTCATTTCAGTTCACCCCGCGGCGTGATCCGCTCAGCATCGAGGTAGGGGCGCAGGGCTTCGGGGATGATCACGCTGCCGTCAGCCTGCTGGTAATTCTCCACGACCGCCACCCAGGTTCTTCCCACTGCCAGGCCGCTGCCGTTCAGCGTGTGTACGAATTCGGATTTGCCTTTGCCCGATCTCATGCGGATGCCTGCGCGCCGGGCCTGAAAGGCCTCGAAATTCGAGCAGGAAGAAATCTCCTTGTATTCGTTGAGGCCGGGCATCCAGACCTCGATGTCGTAGGTCTTGGCGGCGGAAAAACCCAGGTCGCCAGTGCACAGGACCACGGTGCGGTAAGGCAGACCGAGGCGTTGCAAGATGTCCTCGGCGTCGCGCGTCAGGCTCTCCAGTTCCTCGTAACTCTGGTCCGGCCGGGTGAACTTGACCAGCTCGACCTTCTGGAACTGGTGCTGGCGGATGATGCCGCGCACGTCACGCCCGTAGGATCCGGCTTCGCTGCGGAAGCAGGGCGTGTAAGCGGTCAGCTTGATCGGTAGGCGGTCCGGATCCAGGGTTTCGTTCCGGTAAAGGTTGGTGACGGGAACCTCCGCAGTGGGCGCCAGCCAGAAGTCGTAGCCCTCGCATTTGAAGAGGTCTTCGGCGAACTTGGGCAGTTGTCCGGTGCCGAACAGGCTGGCAGAGTTGATCAAAAAGGGCGGCAACACTTCGGTGTAGCCGTGTTGGCGGGTGTGGACATCGAGCATGAAATTGATGAGGGCCCGCTCGAGTTTGGCGCCCAGGTCCCAGTAGACGGCGAAGCGGGCGCCGGTGATCTTGGCAGCGCGCTCCAGATCGAGGATGCCCAGTTCGGGTCCCAGGTCCCAGTGCGCCTTGGGAGTGAAGTTGAACTCGCGAGGCTGGCCCCAGCGCCGCACCTCGACGTTATCCTCCGAGCCCCGTCCGATCGGCGTGGATTCGTGAGGCAGGTTGGGCACGCTGGCCAGCAGGCTGCGGAACTCCTCGTCCAACTGTTCGGCCTCGCGATCGAGGGCCGCGATCTTCTCGCCCGCTTCCCTGACCTTCTGCTGGCGCTCGGTGGTGTCCACGCCCTGTTTGCGCAAACGCCCGATCTCGGCGCTCTCGGCGTTGCGCCAGGCTTTCAGGCGTTCGCTTTCGGTGAGGACGGCTCGCCGGCGGGCGTCCAGTTCGCGAAATTTCTCGACGTCCAGCGTATAACCGCGCGTGGCCAGCCGCTGGGCGATCAGCTCCAGGTTGGAGCGAAAGAAGGCCAGATCGTACATACTTTCAGGTTACGATCCTGCCGTGGCTTGGGGGAATCCGGGGCTGGCCATCCGGGGGCTTGCCGGGCTACACTTGAAGCGGGAGGACGCGGGGATGGGGACGCCGCGCACCACGCAACTGGGCTCAGAGCTGCTCGCTCGCTTCGCTGGTCTGGAAGCCGAGGACCTGATTCGCGCGCTGCGCATCATGCAACTGTCGCGCCGGCTGGACGACCGCGAGATCCTGCTGAAACGGCAGAACCGAATCTACTTCCAGATTTCGGGCGCCGGGCACGAGGCGGTCAGCACCGCCGCGGGCATGGCCTTGCGCGCCGGCTATGACTGGTTTTATCCGTACTACCGCGACCGGGCGATGTGCCTGGCCTTGGGAGTGACCGCCGAGCAGATGTTGCTGCAAGCGGTGGGCGCCGCCGAGGATATCGCTTCGGGCGGGCGCCAGATGCCCTCGCACTGGGGATCACCCAGCCTCCATATCGTGAGCGCCTCTTCACCTACCGGCACACAGTTTCTCCAGGCCGTGGGCTGCGCACACGCTTCCGTCTACCTGGATCCGCAGAGCGATGACGTGACCTTGGTCAGCTCGGGCGACGGGGCGACCAGCGAAGGCGAGTTCTGGGAGGCGCTCAACGTGGCGTGCCTGGATCGGCTGCCGGTCCTCTTCCTGATCGAAGACAACGGCTACGCCATCTCGGTTCCTATCGAGCGGCAGACCGCCGGCGGCAGCATTTCGCGCCTTGTGCGCAGCTTCCCGGGTCTGCTGGTTCTGGAGGTGGACGGTACGGACTTTCTGGCCTCGTACCAGGCGCTCAGGGAGGCCGTGGCCTGGTGTCGTGCCCGCCAGGGACCGGCGCTGGTACACGCTCACGTGATCCGGCCTTATTCGCATTCGCTGTCCGACGACGAACGGCTTTACAAGACCCCGGAAGAACGCGAAGCGGAGGCGGCGCGGGATCCCATCCAGCGTTTTCCCGAGTTTCTGCTGGCCGAAGGGGTGCTCGACCGGCATCGTCTCCAGCTCGTGTTCGATGAGGTGGAGAGAGAGGTTCAGGAGGCCACGGAGCGCGCTCTGGCCGCCGCCCCGCCGCCCAAGACCTCCGTGCTGCTCCATCTTTACTCGGAGCGCGTGGATCCTACCTCGGATCAATTCCTTTCCGAGCCGGTTTTCGAGGGCGCGCCGCTGACCATGGTGGACGCCA